>QGNH01000589.1_pt1 | contig 41350 bp, 71 predicted proteins | sample 1735481 | NCBI WGS metagenome assembly QGNH01 (sample SAMN09239004, study PRJNA386568) | Viral metagenome, whole genome shotgun sequencing project. | reverse complement strand
TCACAGCTGCCGCAGATGTCCACGCCGGACAATCCACAATTCAATGTGCCGCCGCCCCAAGGGTCGCCCCCGCAAGCTCCACCAACCCCCATGGCCGCGCCGGGCGGGGGCCAGATGTTGATGCAGCCCCCGGCATCTGCCGGGCAGGGAAAGTTTGACACCTTCAACAAATACAACTCCGTTGCCGATCAGTTGGAGCAAGCAGGCCTGATAGATCAGGCGAAGACCTTTAGGGATATGGCGGAGAAATTCCGCCCGGAACTCAAGGACACGAAGACGCTTGTTGATCCGCGCACCAATCAGCGCGTCACGGTGAACTTCTATAAGGACGGAACGCGGGAAGTAGTGCCGTTCTCTCCCGATATGGAGAAGGCGCATTTCGCGGACACCGGCAACGCCATCACACCGCTTGATGCTTTTAGCGGCAAGCCAGTTGGGGCGGCCATTCCGAAGGCGATGACGCCCGGAGAAAACGCTTCCAACGCAATCGCGCGCCAGAATCTCGTTTATCGGCAAATGGAAGTCGATCCGTTCGGAATGCTCGGCACGCCGCAAGTCCCGGGCGCAGGTGGCGCAGCCCCGCAGCGTCCGGGTATTACGCCCCCACCCGCCGGAACGCCCCCTGTCGGCCCCGATACACACGGCGACGAGTTCTTGCAATCCCTTCCGCCGCAAGTCGCAAATCAAGTCAAGGCGCTTGCGGAAGGTAGACAGGCATTCCCGAGTGGGATGGCGTTGCGACACCCGGCGATGCAGCAACTTATCGGACTCGTCAGCCAATATGATCCCAACTTCGATGCGGTGAACTATCAGGCGCGCAACGCCACGCGCAAGGCGTTCACGTCTGGCAAGGAGGCCGATAACCTCAAGGCGCTGAATACCGCCGTGGGGCACTTGGACAGTCTCAATACCAGCATGGGCGCGCTGAATAACTTTGGCGGCGTTGCGACTCCGCTCAATGCGCCGGTCAACGCACTCCAGAGCGCGTTTGGCGATCCCCGTCAAAAAGACTTCGCGGTTAAGCAAGAAGCCGTATCGAATGAGCTTGCAAAAGTCTTCCGTACTTCGGGCATGTCGCAGGGCGAGATTAGCCGCTGGCAGGCAACGCTCAGCCAAAACCAATCCCCGGCCCAGCAACAAGCCGTGGTTAAGGGGGCGCTAGATCTCATGCAAAGCCGTATCAATGCGCTGGGCGATACCTACAACAAGGGCATGGGCACGACCGGGGATGGCTTGCAACTTCTCAGCCCGAAATCGCAGCAGACGTTCCAGAAATTGCTCGGCAATACTGGCACGATCACGGCGGGTGACGGGACTCCGGGCTTCAAGGTGCTGGGGAAAGAATAGATGGCCGTCTATCGCGTTCAGGCCCCGGATGGAACGGTGTTGCGGATTGATGGCCCCGACGACGCTACGCCAGCGCAGTTGACCTCTGTTGCCAAGCAGCACTATGACGCGCAGATCAACCCGAACCCCGCAGATCCAGCGCAATATCCCGAGGCTGGCGGCATGGGTAATTTTATGGCGGGGCTGGGCAAGGCTGCCTATGACAAGGCCATCGGCTTTAATCAAATGATGGGCGATTTGGGCCTTGGCCCAAAGGCTGTCACGCCGCAGATGGTGGACACGGAAAACAAGGGCGGACTCCCGCTTATGAAGACGGGCGCGGGGATGGCTGGCAACGTGGCGGGGAACATCGCGGCCACGCTGCCTCTCATGGCGATCCCGGGCGTTAATACGCTAGCTGGCTCTGCGCTGGCCGGAGCGCTCTATGGCGGCACGGAACCCGTGGGGACGAATGATTCCCGGACGGCCAATACCCTCAAGGGCGGCGCGCTCTTTGCGGCGGTTCCGGCCATCGGTGCGGCCCTCAAGGGCGCGAAGGCTTTGGTAGAACCCGCGTATCAGTCAGGCCGCGAGGCGATTGTCGGGCGAACATTGGGCCGCTTTGCTGGAGACGATCCCGCAGCAATCTCCAATCTTCAGAACGCGCAGCAATTCGTCCCCGGCTCCCTCCCCACGGCGGCGGATGCCAGCGGGAATGCATCGCTTGCCATGCTGGAGAATGGGGCGCAGACACGCGATCCCATCGTCAAGCAGGCCTTCGCGCAGCGCCTACAGCAGAACAATGCTGCCCGCGTCGATGCCTTGCGCGGGGTGGCTGGGGATGATTCGCAGCTTGCATTCTATAAGGCGAATCGAGAGCAAGCGGCCCAGGGGCTGTATCAGAAAGCTTTTAGCGAGACGCCCGAAGACTCGACGTGGATCAAGGGCCAAGTGACCCAGCTTATGAGTCGCCCCGCATTCGTTGATGCCCTGAAGACCGCGCAGACGGACGCGATGAATCTCGGCATCAAGGTTAGCCCCGACAACCCCGAGAACACCACGCAAATCCTGCACCTCACGAAACAGGCGCTGGATGATGCAATTAGCAAGGAAGTGGCGTCTGGCGGAAGCGCGGCGGGATTGCAGGATACGCAGAGCAAGTTGGTCTCCCTCATGGAGAGCAAGGGATTCTCCCCGAGCTACCGCGAAGCCCGCGACACCTATAAGCAGATGAGCGCCCCCATCAATCAGATGGAAGTCGGCCAGTATCTCTATAACAAACTGCAACCCGCCCTGAATGACTTTGGCGGCACGACGCGCAACAAAGCCGCCACCTTTGCCGACGCCCTGCGGAATGGGGACGCAACCGCTCAGAAGGCTACCGGCTTCCCGGGCGCGAAGTTGGCGAACGTGATGACGCCCGATCAAATGGCGTCCCTCACGGGGATTGCGAAAGACCTGTCCCGCAGATCGGCAACGGAAGATGCCATGCGCGGGATCGGCTCGAATACCGCCCAGAACCTCGCCACCCAAAACGTCATGTCTCAGATGTTCGGGCCGCTGGGCCTTCCTCAGTCCTTCGGCCAAAGCCTCATCGGGAACGCCATGACGGTTCCCTATCTCGGCGGTCTATTGGAGTTTGGGGCGAAGGGCGCGGAAAGCGCGGTGCAAAAGGAGCTTGCGGCGGCGTTGCTCGATCCTAAAAAGGCCGCTGCACTCATGCTGAAAGCTAGGACGGCAAACGCCCCACCCGGACTGCTCGGCTACCTGCGGGCCGCAGCCCCAGGCGGCCTGTTAGGGATCTCCAACCCGGGTCAGTAGTCGCCGCTTCCACTTGCCGTCCGGCATCCACCGCTGCACGGCTAGGCGTATCGGCAGGCAGATCAACCCAAACACCACAAGCGCGGTGAGGGGTTTCAGTAGTAGCGCCCATTCAGCATTAGTCACGGCCCACATTCTGGGCCATTTTTCATGGCCCCGCAACCGGAGTCTATTTGTGACCCCTATTGAAAAAGGATTCGCCGATGCCGCCGAGTTCATCTCGAAAATCAGCCTCGGCGCGTTCGTCATCGCGGCGTTCGCGGGCCTCGTCAGCTACCTCCAGAGATTCAATGGGGACAACCCCCCCGAGTGGAAGTGGCTCCTCTTTGTCACCAAAGTTCTCACCGCCGGATTCGTCGGAATTTTGTGTGATTGGCTCCTCTCAGGCTGGAACATACCCCAAACCATTGTCCACTTCGCCATTGCTGTCGCAGGCTACGGGGGCGTCGAAACCATGCTTTTCTTCCAGCAAATCTTCCAAGACACCATTCGCCGAGCGGCGCGCGTGTCAGAGGACGACCGGCCAAAGGATTAGCTTTTGGGGAGCGAGAAGCATCCGGCACTTCTCCCGCTGGTTCGTCCTCTTTATCTTCCTGGCCTCGTTTGTGGAAGCCTTCCGCAGATGAAGCTTCTCCTGGAACGTCATGCCCCAGGAGTGACTTGCGTTATCGGGGAGCTGGCGATTGACGGCGTGCCGTTCTGTCACACGCTGGAGAGGCTGCCCGATGATTCGGAGCATCCCGACATTCCGGCGGGAATCTACTCCATCGGAGTCACCATCTCCCCGGAGGCCAAGGCCGGGAAACTTTGGAGTCCATCTCCCACAGGACTCTTACCACTCCTGTCGGTTCCGGGTCGTTCGGGGATACGGATTCACGCGGGAAATACGGATGAAGACTCTCGGGGTTGCATCATCGTCGGTCAATGGAACGGAGGGGAATTTCTCTCCAGTAGCCGCGATACCCTAACGCTCCTGATGGACAGGCTGCTATCCGTCATGGACACATTGCTAATTGAGGTAATTGACTCGTGACTGCAGTTCTAGCCTTCTTTGTCGGCCCGATAGGCCGGTGGCTCGTTGTCATTGCCCTCGTAAGTGCTTTCGTCTTTGCCGCCGCAGTGCATGAGCGAAATGTCGGATGGAACGAACGAGACTTGCAGGCGGTAAATGAAGCCATCGCTATTCGCAAGGAGGTCACCAGCATCAAAGCAAAACAACAGGAAGTGATTACCAAGGTGGTAACGGTCTACAGGGATCGCATTCAAATCGTAAAGGAAAAGGGCGATGAAATTATCAAAGAATTGCCGGTGCTTATCCCTCTTGGGAGTCCTCTTTTATCTGGCGGGGTGCGCGTCATTCACGACGCCGCCGCCCTTGGTAACTTGCCCGACGATCCCGAAGGAGCTGCTAGTGCCGCCAGCCCCGTTGAAACCGCTACCTTGTTGTCCACCGTCACAGAGAATTACAGAACCTGTTCCGTCAATGCGGAACAACTAATTGCGTTGCAAACGATTGTCAAATCACTGGAGCAAAAACCATGACCGACCCCATTACGCTGTATGTAGGGCTTGCTGTTGCCGTCGCCATTATCGGCGGAATCGTTTGGTATCTTCATACTGCCGCAGGTAAGGCGTTGGAAACGAAGCTCACGAGCGGCCTCACATCGCTGGAGGCGAGTCTTGGCGGCAAGTTCACCTCTATCGAAACCACGCTCGGCCTCGTTCACGCCGCCGCGATAGCGCCCGTCTCCGTAACTGTGGTTCCTGCGCCCCCTGTAGCGGCTCCTGTAGCGGCCCCTGCGGCGGTCGCACCCCACGCCACCATGACGGTTTCGCTCACGCCGCAGCAGTCCTCGAATCTGCTGCTGTATGGAAACATCATGGGGCCGTCCCAAGGACAGGCAGGCTCCGGTTCTGTGGGTGTGGCCCCGGTTGCCGCCGCGACGACCGATCCCGCAGCGACCCTCCCGCTCAACGGCGGCACCTGGCGCCCCGATATCACCAACGGCCAAAGTCTCTCTATCAGTGTTCCTCTGACTGCCGGTTCGTGGGTTGCCAGCTTCTCCGAGGGACTGACGCAGGGTTTCGCCAGCGCGTTTCTGGCGGGTGTCGGCGCTCTTGTGCAGGAAATCCCGTTTACCGTGGGCGCTGACGGCGCCTACGCTCTCACCGCAACGGCTGTTCCGGGCAACCCCAACGCCTCTCAAACCCGCGTAGGAATCGCTCTCCGCAAGGCGTGAGGTTGTAGTAACTGCCGTATTCGTTCTCTGGATCTCTGATCTATCCAAATTGAATCATGGGACTCCTCGACACTCTTTTAGACCCGGAGTTTTGGCGCGCAGCCAATAACCGCGCAGAGGGATTGCTGGGTCAGCCCGTAACGGGACTGAATCAGTTCGCGGGCCTGTTGTCGGGAGCGCTCCCGCCGGGACAGTTCGCGCAGATTCGCGGGCAACAGGCGGTACAGGCCCTACAGCCCACCCCCTCCAACGCCCTCAACTTCATGTCACCCGGCATTGGAGGCGCTACGGTCTATCACGGCTCGCCATACAAGTTTGACGCATTCGACGCCTCGAAGATCGGGACGGGCGAGGGCGCACAGGCGTATGGGCATGGGCTGTATTTTGCAGACAACCCCGGAGTCGCCAGATCATATAGCTCCATGGATCATCCCGCGCTGGGAGCGGACCCGAGGGACGAGGTAACTGCTCTGCGCCAAAACTGGCAGATGGGTCCAAACCCAAGGAATCTGTCTGAAGACGAGGTGCGAAGCCTGATGCAGGACTTCCCAACGCTTGCACCGCACCGAGACAACCCGGACATCGTTAGAAATATCGCACGCGCAACCAATGGGGCGGAGCCGGGTGGCACGGTTTCACCCGAGGCCATCTATGCCTTCCGCGCCCTAGATAAGCAATTGCCGCCCAAGCCGGTCGGATCGACCTACAAAGTAGACATCCCCGACGAATCCATTGGGAAGATGCTGCATTGGGACTTGCCGCTCAGTCAGCAGCCAGCGAATGTGCAGAAGGCGCTCCTAGCAAACGAAGACCTAGGAAGCGGGATTACGTATCGAGACTGGCCCGGATCGTCTTATGAGCCGCCGAGCGGGGCAACAAACTTCTCGAATGGCGTGACCGGGGCTGATGCATGGCAAGAGCTGCAGAAGGCGTGGGGGCCGCAGAAAGCCTCTGAAATGTTGCGGCAGGCGGGCATCCCCGGCATCAAGTACCTAGACGGCGGCTCTCGCGGTGCAGGGCAGGGAACGCATAACTACGTTCTATTCGATCCCGCGCAGGTGAAGATATTGGGCCGCGAGTGACTACCATCGTCGCAAACCTGGAGGCGATGGCGGCAGACGAACGAGTCTCCTGCGAAGGCGCTCCCTTCTATCACGCCGACAAGATATTCAGGATCGGCAATAGCCTTTTCGGGACGGCGGGTGACGGGATGATGTGCCTCGTGATGATCGACTGGCTGAAGACCACTCAGCGCAACCGTCACGCCCTCTATAAGCACTGGCCCGAGAATACGGAACGCTACGCCTGCGGCCTCCTGGAGCTTAATCCGTCGGGCCTCTACCTCTGGGACGGGTGGGGCGTCCCCGAGAGGCTGAACGACAAGCGCTTTGCCATCGGCTCGGGAGCTATGGCCGCTCTAGATGCTGTGGATCATGGCGCGAGCCTGGATGATGCCGTAAGGCGAGCCGCAAAGTACGACCAATATTCCGGCCCTCCGATTCGTGTGGAAGCCCTCAAGGTGAAGTCAGCCAAAAGGAAGCGATGAAATCCCCCATATCTACGGAGCAATTCATCAAGACGTGGCATCAGACAAATGGCATAGTTACCGAGGTCGCAAAGATACTCGGCTTCTCCAGCACCGCCGCAGCGTCTAATCGGCGCAAGGCGATAGAACAAGAGCGCGGCATTACCCTCCCATCCTCCTCCGTACACTCCTCCCGCAACGCAATCCTGCGCAGAACTCACAATGCCCGCAGGCTAGAAATAGACCTTCCGGACGGCGTGATTGTAGTGGGATCGGATGCCCATGTTTGGCCCGGACCTCTCACAACCGCCCAGCGCGGGTTCCTCCGTATCCTACAAAAACTGAAACCAGAGGTGACAGTTCTTAACGGGGACGTATTCGATGGGGCGAAGATCAGTCGCCACCCCGCAGGGATCTGGGATCAAGAGTCTCGCCCGAACGTCAAAGCCGAGCTGGATGCCTGTCAATCCTTCGTCGCGCACGTTGAGCAAGCCTCACCCCACTCTCAGCGAATATGGACGTGGGGGAATCACGATGCCCGGATTGAATACACCCTAGCCGCCGCGGTCCCGGAGTACGAGGGGGTTGCAGGCTTTGCCCTCAAAGACCATTTTCCCTCGTGGCAGTTCTGCATGGCGATCTTCGTGAACAGCGACCTCGTTATCAAGCATCGCCTCGCCAATGGCATCCACGCGGTCTACAACAACGCCGTGAAGTCGGGAAGGTCAATGGTCACGGGACATTTACATAGCCTAAAAGTAACCCCATGGACGGACTACAACGGCACGCGCTACGGGGTGGACACGGGGACTTTGGCAGACCCGGACGGCAAGCAATTCGACTACACGGAAGAAGCCCCCGGAAACCATCGCGCGGGGTTTGCGGTCCTCACGATCCGAGAGGGAAAGCTGCTACAGCCGGAACTCTGTCAGGTGTGGGACGAAGGCCGCGTCCAATTTCGCGGGGAGTTGATTTCTGTTTAGGCCCCAATCTCGCCTCGAATCCCTCATAGAAGCCTCGCTCAATACCGCCTCGGGCTTTGTGGTTTCCCTCATCGTCTGGCGCTTTGTCGCTGGCTGGTTAGGGCTTCCAATCGACATCCAGACCAACCTCCTCATTACCGGCATCTTCACCGTGGTATCGGTGCTGCGCTCCTATATCTGGCGGCGATTCTTCAATGCGGCAATCCATAGGCGCGTGATGCGATGGCTCTCCCGGTAGATCCCAAAGCACGGAAGGCGGTTCCTATCTGTACGGGCGTCCTCGATTACTTTCCTGACGCTTTGGCCGCAGTCGCTGAATGCAGCCGCGTAGGAAACGACCAGCACAACGCAGGTAAGCCGCTACACTGGGACCGAACGAAATCCACAGACGAAGCCGACGCCCTAGTGCGACACTTACTCCAACGCGGAACCGTAGATACGGACGGAGTGAGGCATTCAGCGAAGGTCGCATGGCGCGCATTGGCCCTCCTGCAAAAAGAGATAGAGGCTTGCTGTAGCCCTGATGGGAAATCCGGCTAATTCAGGTTCCATGTGGAACACTCCTGCACTACGAGCGGAAGTATGCAGGGATAGGCATAATCGGTCTTTTAATCCGTTGGTCGGCGATTCGAATTCGCCACGCCCTACCAAACAAAGCGGCTTTCGCGAGCGATCTGTTCGGCAAGATTCATAGATGCGAGTCTTTCCTATACTTCCAGTTGAGTAGCTTGAGGGCGTAGACGGCGACGGTCGCGCGCCATCCGCCCAGCCACATGTATTGATACCACCCGCTGCGGCTGTAGCCGGTGTCAAGATCGAACGCCTCTTTCACTTCGATTTTTGCGAAGCGCTTGATAGCGCGCCCCTCTGGCTGCGGTGGCGCTGCACTGGCTTGCTCGGCCTCGATCACGAGGGAAGCTTCCTATTCCTCATCCGCTGCGGCCAGACGCGCTCGCGCACGCCGCGCTGCCACAGCAGGCACGCAGGCGGCAAGCCGCATCGGAACATTCGAGCGTGCATGTAGTCGGCCTTCGTCGCTCTGCGCGGCAGCACGGAGCCGTCGTGTTCGTGATCTTCGATCTCGGGCATTTCAATCTCCTTGCAAAGGCCGTTACTTGCTCCAGCCGCGAGCGAGCGTGAGCACGACGCCCCGGAACAGATAGTCCTTCGCCTGTTGCTCGCGTGGCAGTTGATCGAAAGGCACCATGCAGGGGTGCTCCTTCGCTTCCGGATTCTTTACGGGGCCGTACTTCCAGCCTGTCGCCACCTTCTCGGCCATCCACGCTTCATGGCTCGCCTGCGGCCCCGCATCGGGATCTCCGAGGTGCAGCTTCACGCCATTGACGGCGCTGCTGCGCTGCCACTCCGGGGCATCCTTCCACGGCGGCTGACTGTGATCGCCCATCGCCTCGCAGTAGGCGCGATTCACTTCGTGGGCGACAAACGCGAGTACGTCGGGATTTGTGACGATTGAATCAGTGCTCATGGTTTTCTCCTGTTGTGCTACGTTGAAAAGCTGTTCTCATCGCATTCCCCTCGTTCACTTCGTCATCTTCTCGATGCGGCGACGAATCACACCGCTCGCCGCGGCCCATCCAGCGAAGAAGGCGTGTTGCTCCGCCGCCCAGTCCACCTCCGGCTTCCCGCTATTCCTGTAGCGTTTCCAAGCCCGTCCGCAGGCTTCCTTCTCTTTTCGGTTCATAGCACCACCAGCCTCCAGTCATCCATTTGCGCACTCCATCCATGAGTCGCGGTCCTTCGTGAGTCGCTCGATTAAAAGAAGTAGATCGCTCCGTTCGCGCTCAAGCTCCTCGATCTTTCGCATCTGCCGAACAGACCCAAGGTTTTCTGCGTTGATTGCCGCGTCCTTCGCCTCGGCCAGCTCGCGCTCAAGCTCGCGGGCGAAGTTGGCTACGATACAAGCTGGACAGGTGCAGTCGTCCCTGCCCAGCAGGGTTAGCGCATCGGTTCTCGGCGTGTCGCTCATTGGCTCTCTTTTATCATGTCGCGCCGCTCGTAGGTTGCGGTGATGCTGCGCTTCGACGTGAGCCACACAGCCGCGTCACCGATCTGCAGGAACCACAGGCCGCTGTGGCATTGCTCCAGGTGCCCGCCATCACCGGCCACCTCGTCGAGCGTGGCATCGTCATTCAGGCGAATCTCCGCGGCCGGGTGGGGTGTGCCCCCACAGCAGGGGCAACGATGGTCGTAGCTCATGTGTCCTCCTGATGCGGATCAAACGCGACATAGTGAAGCGTCTTCCCGCAATAGAGGCAGAATGCCGCCTCATTCTCCGCAGGGGTGCCGTCATTGAATTGGAAGTGATGCCCGCAGTCGGTGGCGTAGGTGCCCTCCGTATCAACGATCCAGTCGCACTCAGACGGAGGCTGGGGCGTAAAAGGGAGTTCCTCCACCTTTCCGGTTCCATCACAAGTTGGGCAATAGCGATCAGTCACTTTTTCCTCCTTTACGCGAACAGAATGCCGTAGGGGACGATTTCGAGCCGGTGGTGTATTTCACCCGGATCGGGGCTTTCTTCGCTCGCGCGATCGCCCCAGGCAACAAACGCAATTCCCGCTCCATCCGAGCGATCTTGTCGTCGCTCATGCGCCCTCCGATGGGAATGCCGTAGGCGAATCGTTCTTGAGTGTTGCAAGCCTGTACGCGCGAGCCTCCAGCTCACAGGCGGCTGCGCCGTAGGCATCGGCAACGAAGTTAGCGGGCTCTCGCCAGCGGTCACAGGTCTCGTTGCTCTTGGCGAAGCGTTGACGGGCGCGGCGCTCACTGTCGCGCAGCTCCTTCGCCTCTTCTCGCAGGCTGCTCACCACCCAGGCGACGATGCCAGGATCAGATTCCCAGCGGCTCACGATTCCACGCGCCCAAGGTTCCAACCGAGCATGTGCGCCAGGGCATGCCGCAGGACGCGGAGCGGAGTAGCGGCGCGGCGCTTCTGAATCTCGGCCCAGGTGTAGACCAGCTTCACTTGGATGAGTCCTCTGGAGGCGGCGTTTTCAGAACGAAGGAAGGCTTCTCCTCGTAGATGAAGTAGCCCAAGTCATCGGAGCATTTCCGAATTGCGCGGCACGTCGGGTCGTCTTGCCCGTAAAGGTCTTGCAGCAGGAATGCCCAATCGCTCCACTTGGCCTGCATGGCTTCAAGACGCGCTTTGTCGTTAGCGTTCACGGGATGAGTCCCTCTGATTCTTCCACTTCTCTTGAAGCCGTTGCTTTCTCACGTATTCGCTCAACCCCGACCATCGCATGAGGCCAGTGCGGCGAGCGATGGCAACTAACTCGCCCTTGTCGAACGTATTGATGATGGTGTGATAGGCAACACCGATTCCGTCCCAATCGTAGATCACCCCCAAGGCGTCAAGTGCGCCCCGGAAGTAGCTCCAGCCCGAAGGATGAGTCTGGGAGAAGCAACTCGCAATCGTCTCCACGTCCCGCAAGAGCGACATTTCCTTGTTGCCGTGAAAGCGATCCTCGCCAGGCTCGCACGATGCGTCCTGGCGATCCTCGAAGTATTCGCGCAGCCGATCAAGCTCCTCGTCAATGTTCGTGGGCACGGTAGCCTCCTCGTTCTTGAAAGATGGGCCGATCATGGCTAGGAGTCTCCTTGTCGGTTCTAATCGTCTTTGGGCTTGAGGTAGAACATGAAGCTAGTACGCGGCGAAAAACAGGAACCGAGACCGCCACGATGCGCGAACACCAATCCCTTGAGCGAAAGCGCATTGAGCGTCCCGAGCGATTCGCCAATTTCATAGGCGGATCGTCCCTCTGTTTCCGAGAGTTTGGCGAGGGTGCGTTCCTGTACCGGAGTCAGCTTCATAGTGGTCTCCTCGTCAGAACTACTTAATCAGCTCATCGTGCGTGAGCGTTCGCCTGTCGTGTGAGACACGCTTCCCCAGTCGCTTATCCGTGCATGCCGTCCTGACGTGCATCTCGGCTATCTGCCGGGGCGTTCCATCGCGCAACACGGCGATGATTTCCTCCTCGGTGGGCCAGGTGTTGGTCATGCCAGCCGCTCCAAGGTCAGCGCCAGCAGCTCAGCCTCGCTCGTCTTGTATTTGCGCTCGAATGCTCTTTGTCCCAATCCGTGAAAGCCCAAGGCTCCGCGATGGTGAGTGGGGCACAAGGGCGCAACCAGGAAGTCACTACGGGCCGCGCCGTCGAATAGGTGATGCACTTCAGCGGGTGAGCAACCGAGGCCGCATTTCTCGCAGATCACGCAACCCAACTCGGCAACGCGGGCCATATGACGTTTAGACTTGACGCTCATGCGGCCACCTTCTCTTGCCAGAACTCAGGGTGATAGCCGCGATGCGCCTTCCAAAAAGCCAGGAGCGCGCAGAACATGTCCCACCCGCGAATCAACTCCGGTTCGTCCACGCGGATCAGGCGGCAGAGTCCCGGAACGGTGCGGCTGACATATACAATCCCGCATTCGGCGTCTCGCAACCCTAAGGCTTGCCGGGTTGCCGCGAGCTGCATGGCGTGTTCGTCCCAAGTCTTGAGGGTCGGGGCTTCGGCCTCGGTGAAATCCGATCCCTTGAAATCGAGGACGTATGAGGGCGCGTGAAGATCGGCCTTCGTGCCAAACCCGAGCGGATGGGCGCAAGGCTTTTCCGCGACCCACGGCTGGATGTCGCAATTCTGGCGCAACGTCTCCGCAACCCCCCGGACAAAGGGCCACATTTCCTCGCTGGGCGGCTTGTTCTCGTAATGCCCCTGGATAGCGGCGTGGATCTCGGTTCCGCGTTCACGGGCCTTGCGGGCCTGTTCCTGCGAGTCCTGAAGGATGCGGGCGCACAGTTGATCGTTGGATTCCCCCTCGACGCGGGGAAGCGTCAGCGCGGCCATGAGCACCTGATCTTGCTTCCACTTCTCCAGCGCCGGGGCCGCAGCACACTTGATGATCGAGGTCACGCCCGGATACCACCCGTGCTTACGGGCATCACGGAGAGTGGCGGCGCGCATTACCCCGGGCTTGGCGCTCATTACTTCATACATCGGAGTGCCGTCTCGTGCGTACCAATGCTGCCCTTGGCTTGCGTGTGTCATTCGTCCTCGCTCCAGTCAATTCCGTTTTCCGCCCCGAATGCTTCTATCTCGCCCAGGAACTCCGTGAATTGCTCCACAGTCAAATGACTAGATCGCCTGTCATTGACCATCACGACCGAATGCCCGAAAGGCGACGGGACAAACGACTGGCCGAATTTCGCGCCGAGCAAGATTCGCTTCCAGCTTTCCTCGTCCCACTGACGGCCAGCCCACTGCATCTGCTTGGCGATGTCGCGGCACATGGCGTGTAACTTGGCGTTCTGCTCATGGGATCTGGCGTCGGCCACGATTCAGGGGGCAACCCAGCCGCGATCCGACGACGGCATCCCGGCTCGGCAATAGCAGGTCGTGCAGAGGAAGTGCCCGTTAGCGCGGTTGTAGGTGCCTTCCTCCGTTTGCACGTAGGCGTCTGGCGTGATTCCCTCATCATGCGCAAGCTCCACGTATTCCTCGATCTGGTCGGGGGTCTTATTGCAGCCGGTGCAGAGGGGTTTCACTGGAAGTCATCCACTTTCAGGTTGTGCGCCGCTTCATAGGCAGCGTTAGCCCATTCCCTGATTTCCCCGTGAGACTGGATGCGCCCCGCCTGGATCGCATGCGCCACGCAATTCGAGACAAACGGCAGGAATGCGAGATTGATCCCGGTCGGTGAGAATGAGCCTTGCGGTTGCGGCTGGATTTGCGGGGCCGTTTGCGGCTGTTGCGGCTGCGCGGCCTTCCACTTCTCGATCCACCACGAGGTCTTGCCCTTGAACTCGCTTGCCTTCGTCTCGGCTTCGATGGTCATGCCCGATTGCAAGCCTGAATCCAACTTGGCGAAGTAGCCTTCCTGTCTACCCGCGACATCCACGATCAGGGACTTTCCCGAGGGGGACTGACGGACGTTCATGATCTGCATGGTGCTGGTGCTCATGCTCTTATCTCCTTGTAGAACTCGTTTGCACAGCCGCTACTCCACGCAAGAAGCATTGCTTCCGGTTGCGTCAAAGGGCGCACCAGGGCGGCATCCAGTGCCTTCAAGATGCTTTCCTGTAGCTGCTGCTCGTCTTGCTGTTGGGCGTGAACTTCGTCATCATTCATGGCTATCCCCTCGGCTTAACCAATTCGGTTCGCTTCTGCGCGGCACACGTTCTGTAATGCTCGATCAATCCCGTGCGGCTGCAATCCAGGTGAGGCTCACAAGCGGCTCTGACAATCACTCGTTCCGTAATCACGTCGGGCGCGGGCTTATCCCACTTTCCCCGGCCCCACCAGCCCGCAGCGATGGCGGCGAGAAACTGAAGCGTTGCCATCAGGATCAGCACGGCAAGCATCGTTCCGGTTGAGCCTTGGCGGTTCATGCCAGTAGCCTGCGCAAGCGATATTCAAGCTCTGCGTTTTGTGCTTCCTTTTCGGCGCTCCATGCGGCGCTCCATGCGGCGCTCTCTGCGGCGCTCCGTGCGGCGCTCCATGCGGCGCTCCATGCGGCGCTCCATGCGGCGCTCTCTGCGGCGCTCTCTGCGGCGCTCCGTGCGGCGCTCTCTGTGGCGCTCCGTGCGGCGCTCTCTGCGGCGCTCCATGCGGCGCTCTCTGCGGCGCTCCGTGCGGCGCTCTCTGCGGCGCTCCATGCGGCGCTCTCTGCGGCGCTCCGTGCGGCGCTCCGTGCGGCGCCCCATGCGGCGCTCTCTGCGGCGCTCCGTGCGGCGCTCCGTGCGGCGCTCAAATCGTTGTCATCGGCCAGTGCTGCCATGTGGGCGGCGCGGATGGAAAGCGCATTCCACGAATCTTCATGAGTGACGCCAGCGCGCTCCATGGCTCGGGCGGCCACATCAATCGAGAACTGGAATAGCAGTTGGGTCGCATCGGCGGCTGCGATAACCGTGCGCTCGGTCGCTACAGATTTGTCCTGCGCATGGAGCACTTCACCGCCCAGCGTCACAAGGCAGACGCAGGCGCCGGGGGCATAATTCAGGGCATCCAACGCCCGCTTGCTCCCATGAAGTCCGCGCTCGCACAGCACAATCGGCGGCGCAACCTTGAGCGTCTGGCCGACAATGATCTCGCGTCCGTCCCCATATCCGAGGCGGCGGTCATCGTTGGCGAAGTGCCAATAGAGCTTCATCTAATCCTCCGACAGCAGGGCGTACATCGCGGCAAGCATCGTTCCGGTTGAGCCTTGGCGGTTCACTGAGCGGCCTTCAGTGCGCACGCATATACGGCGAGCACAAGATGGCAATAACTTTGCAACTTCTCGTATGCGTATTGCGCATCCGCTCCTATTGGCGCTCCGCGATAGTTCATGCAAAGCTCGTCAAACTCTTGGCAATCGAATGGATCGTTCATCTAGTCCTCCGACAGAAGGCAGTAGATCGCGGCGAGAAGGGCGACGAGAACGAGGAAGCCGATCACGGTAAGATCCTCGCCAGCCATCGCAGGAATTGTTTCCAGCGGGAATCGTGGAAGATCATCCGTTGGCGGCGCTTGGCGTAGTCGTTCACGATTTCACCTTGGCCGGATATTCCACGATGGACGGCTCCATGTAGGGCTTCATCTTCTTCAGCGATTCGATGAAGGCGTCCGCCTTGGGATCGGTGAGCGGGGCGATCATGTAGGCAGCGACACAGTATTCATGGGTGTCATGGGTGGACTGATAGCCGTCCCAAAGAACTCCCCACTGGCCGCGATTTTCTGGATCATCTGGCGCAGAACCGATGACTCCCTCCGCTCCAATGGGCGCGCCCCATCCGCCACTACCGCCTATGCGATGGGAAACCTTCTTCACCCCCTGCCCCACTTTGAACGTCGCCATGTATCGCCCCTATGAAAGTGTCCGATCCCACTCGACGCGACCGATCCAGGTCTGCGGCTTGGCGGGTTTGGAATCGTCGCTGAAACTCGTCCGGATCAAGCCCGCAGCTTTCTCGGCCTGATAGCGCAGACTCAGGCTCGCGGCTTTCCGTGCGCCGAAGTGAGCGACCATCGCGCTATTGGAGAAGCCATCGGCGCGCAGGAGCTGGTAGGTACGGTAGTCCTGCTCGGTCGGAATGTAGGGGTCGGTCATTTGCCCTCCGCTTTGGCGATGGCATCACTGGCTTCCATTGCGATGAAGCTCGCACCTTGAATATCTTCCGCGCTGCGGAGAATGGATTTCAGCGCCTCCAGCAAATCCGGCGCAGCGGCGATTAGGTGGGCGTTGGCGGCGGCAATCTCTGGAGTGATATCGGTATTCGCCTCTTTGCTGACGCGGGCGATGAGCGTTCCGCCCTCCATGGGGAAGATTTCCCACGGATAAGAATGGCCCTCGTCATGCACCTTCCACGGTCCCGGCGTATGGCTCATATGCATCTCCTAGATAAGTACCATGATCGCCACGGTGTCCATGCTCACTCCTCGTGATGTGCGCCAAGCGCATGAACGACCTCATGGCCGAACTTCGCCAGATCGCAGACGCTGCGAAAGTCAGGTTGTTGCTTCAGGTACATCCGGCAGTTGCCGAACTGGCAGCGCGTCACGCCGTTGACGTTGCGATCCAGCGTTGCCAGAAACTCCCAATCGAGCCTCACCGTTCCCTTTTGCGGAATGGGCGTGATGTGTTCGTAATCCACGCGCATATCGCACTGCACATCCGGCGTGGCGCATCCGGCGAGCAGAAGGGCGGTGAGGAGGATGACAAAGCTGAACGTGCCTGCAGCCTTGTCTGCCTGATAGCGCAGGGATAGGGCCGCAGCCTTCCTCGGGCCGAAGTGGGCCACGATTGCGGCATTCGATACCTTGTCGGCCAGCATGAGGTTGTAGGTCATGTAATCTTCGTGTGTCGGAATGTAGGGGTCGTCGGTCATGCCGCAATCGCTCCAAATTCGGCTTTGCCTTCGGCGGTTTGCAGGTAATCCCACATCGCCTTTCCTTCCCGTGCGCCCTTGTTGAATTGCGCCGTGGTCTGCCAGTCCAAGGTCGAATGGAAGATGTCGTTACGCATGAAGTCCTCGACCTGATCCAGCATCTTGATCGTCGCGCCCGAGACTTCGACCTTCAGGGCCTTTGCGATCAGCTTCGTGTAGTGATTGCCTTTCATTTTCGGCTCCCGGTGCGTTGTTGATGTAGCGATAATACACGTCCCTACGCATTTGCCTAGTATTAACGATTGATACTTCTAATGCTATAGTCACCCGCTATGCATACGCCTATCATTCCCGTCATGGACGAAGATTTCAGGCCCGAGCAGTGGTTCGAGCAGAGCCTTAGGGATCGTTTTGGCCCCAGACACGGCTGGATTACGCGCGCCTGTAATGCGCTCGGAATCAGCCGGGGGACGCTGGATTATTGGCGGGCCAAGGGCATCCCCGATCATCGGGCAGAGCAGGTGCGGGAAGTATGCCGCCCACAATAACTCTCCTCGCGGGCCTTCCCTCCTTTGTGGCCCGTTTCGCCCCGTATCGCTGCGGGGCCTTTTACTGATGGCCGACAGCAAGGCTCGCCAAAGCGCTGCCGATGCAGAGCGAGAGCGCTATCTGGGCCTGCTACGCCGCATCGTCTCCGGTTGGCATCAATCCGGCTCGGCTGAGGTATGGGCCGCCGACGCGCTTCAGGAAGCAGCCGATCTGGTCGAGCAGGAACGCCGCGCCGCCGAGCCGCCGAAGGAGGGAACGTGAGCATGTCCGTACACGACCACGGCAACTGCGAACTCTGCGACCAACAGGAAGCCGAGATCGAGCGCCTGACGAAAGACCTTGAGGCAACGGCCTTCAAGTACCAACTCCAATGCAATCGAACCGCGGAGTTAGGCGAACAGGGCGAGCGCCTGACGCGGGAGCTTGCCGACACGCGCGCCGTCTTAGCTAAAGAGCGTCACGCAATATTGGAGATTGAAGGATTAAAGCGCGAGCGGAATGACCTACTTCTTCTAATCGAGAGGCTGACGAAGGATCGGGACTCATGGATGGAGTGCGCAAATGGATGACCCCCTGAGGGGCTTATATGCGCGGGCATTGATGAAGATTCGCGCGACAGCCGACAGCGAAGCTCCGTGCGAGGAGTTGGAAGACGCGCAGAGAGACCTGCGAACGATCTTCGACATCGCATCGAAGGCGCTTGGTGCGGGGACCAAGATCGAAGCATTCACAGATTCTCTTGACGGCTGGATTGGCGAAAGCGATAAACGTACCGGAGACGGGAGGCTTCCAGAGCCGCATACACCACTTGCGGACGCTCCCATTGGGATATACATGACTCCCACAGCGAAATCAGCGGGTTATGAGTAGCCCCGTCATCATCGGCAACGCCACGCTGTACCTCGGGGATTGCCTTGAGATATTGCCGACGCTGCCGAAGGTGGATGCGGTGATTACAGACCCGCCATACGGAATCGGCTTCGCAGGTAGTGCCACGAAGGATTCACCAACGCCGAGTGGCGTGACTTACCTCTCGTTTGTCGATTCGCCGGAGAACATCCGCGACCTGATTGTGCCGAGGTTCCAGACCGCGTTAGGCATTGCAAAGCGCGCAGCCATCACACCGGGAATCGCTAACCATCGGCTTTACCCGAAGCCTGACGCTGAGGGGGTGTTCTGGTATCCCTCGGGAGCTAACAGCGGCCCGTGGGGCTTCGTGACGCACCAGCCTATCTACTACTACGGGGCCTGCCCATTCCTCGCTCGCGGGCAGGGACGCAGGGCAACAGGCAAGCAGGCAACGATGCGAGCGGAGGAGAACGGTCACCCTTGCCCCAAGCCTGTAGACCAGATGGTGTGGCTGGTCGATAGGGCGTCGTGGCGTGGCGAAACTGTCCTAGACCCTTTCATGGGCTCCGGAACAACTGGCGTAGCCTGCGTCGAAAACGGGCGCAAGTTCATCGGCATCGAGATCGAGCCTAAATACTTCGACATCGCCTGTCGCCGGATAGAAGACGCCCAGCGACAAGTCAGGATGTTCGCATGAGCGCCGTGGGAGTTAAGTATATAAGTCCCCTAAGTTGCCACCCCCGCCAGCGGAGGTTGAGTGAAGCGCGACCCTGACCACATGGCCGGGACATTCCTGTACGCGCTTGCGGCTGGCGTTTCCTTTGGGATCTGGCGCGATAGCTATTCCGCGGGACTGTTCGTCTTCTTTACGCTCTTTCCCTTGTTCCTGGCGCTCGATTGAAACCCGCCACCCGCAAGCGCCAGAGCTATGCCCAAACCCCCAGGGAGCGGGCTATCGATCTTGTGAGGATTGCATTTACGGGCGAGCCGTTTGCGACCCCGGCGAAGGTTTATCTGCTGGCTGCGAGGTTACTGATTCAGGAGGCGACGAGGAAATGAGCGAGTGGATCAAATTCGAGAAGGCAACGCTGGAAAAGCCGGAGATTTGGGCGATGGCCGATTTGCTCGGAACATCCAAAGATGACGTGATCGGGAAGCTCCTGCGGGTGTGGTGCTGGTTCGATTCTCAGTCACGCGATGGTAACGCTGGCAGCGTTACGGGAGTAACGCTCTTGCGTTTCATCGACAACCTTGTTGGCTCGCAGGGGTTTGCCGCGACCATGAAAAAGGAGGGGTGGTTGACCGACACGGGGATGCCCAACTTCGAGAAGCACAATGGGGAAAGTGCTAAGAAACGGGCACTTACGAGCGAAAGACAGCAGAAATACCGTAACGCTCATGTAGACGCTTCCGTAACGCCCGATGCGTCACTAGATAAGAATAGATTAGATATAAAAACAACAGCCGGTGCTACGCACCCTGTGGATAAGTCAACAGCCACATCAACCCCGCTTCCAAGGGCTGCGGCTCACAGTCAGGCAAAAGCGCAAGCGGCAATCGCTGCGAGCAAGCGCGCACTTGAGGATATGGCGCCCACCCCCGAATGGATGCAGAAGTTCACCCGTGTCCAGTAGGTGGGGCACCCCGACTGAGTACGCGGACTATTTCAGGATGACTCGGCCATTGTTCCAAGCCGGTTTCCTGAGATGGCTGGAACGTGAAAACCCGGAGTTACACAAATCAACCTTGCGGGAGATTGCGAGTGCATCTAAACGAAAGACAGGAAAGTCTGAGACAGATGCTTCTCCGGGGTTGCCGGATCACGGCAAAGTTGATCTGTGAGCGTTTCGAGGTTTCCCGGATGCAAGCCTGGCGGGACTTGCGAAGGCTGGAGGAGTGGGGCGAGCGAGTCCGCGTCAACCGCAGAGTTACTTGGCTACAGAACGAGCGTTCTGCATGAGGATATCCCGCATTGACCGAAACCAGCCAGACATCGTGCGTCACCTTCGAGCAAATCATTGGAGCGTACACATCACGTCTACTCTCCGAGGCGGCTTTCCTGACGCTATTGCAGCTCGGGACGGATTTACCGCTGTGGTTGAGATCAAAGACGGTGGCAAGCCCCCCAGCGCCCAGCGACTCACCCTTGACGAGCAATCATTCAAGAATAGCTGGCAGGGGGTCTACATCATCGCCACAAGCCCGGAGGACGCCTTGATGCGCCTGGAAGCGGCTAGGGAGGGGAAGGCGTGAGCGCAGTCCTGAAGCTCGCCCAGCGCGATTTCTTCATTCAGCGGGTTCGTAGCTTGCAATCCCGCCATGACCGCGCACACGCCGCGCTTTTGAATTGGGGACATTGGTCAGCCGACAGGCGCGGAATATTCCCATCCTTGGCTCCTCCACGAGTTTGGAATCAATTCAAGCGTTCAGAGGTTCAGGAGTGGGGTGAGGAAGGCGCGCCAGCAGTAGCTATCCAGGCTCATCCCATCAAGCCGGAACCCCGAGAAATCAGCCCCTACGACGAGCGTACAGCCCTCGTGTTGGACGAAAGGATTCACGGCTATGGTGGTCTAGGGCTTGACCATAAGCGCGCCCTGCGCATTGCCTACGTCAGCCGGGAAGTGCCTGAAGATCAATTCCCCAGAGCCGCGGACTGTAGCGAGGACGGTTTCTGCGACCGGCTGGAGATTTGCCTCCTATTCGTGAGCAAGTTTCGGTGATGAGCGCCCATCGTGACCATGCAGAGCTTCTAAGGCGAATCGTCCCGCTACGCAACAAGGGGCTTTCCTTCGTTGCTATCGGGCGAATTGTGAAGCTGCACCAATCCTGGGTTCGGAGGCTTTATCGAAAGTGGCAAAACAGCAAGACCAAGAGTACATTTCGCTTGATGTGGAGACCGGAGCGCGGCAAATGAAGATCATCCCGTTCCCGCTCGTCGGCATCACGCGCCTTGACTATCCGGTCGAGGAGGTTCTAGAACGCGCCAAGAGTGTCGGGCTGACCGGGGTAGTGATTCTCGGCTACACGGAGGACGGCGACTATTTCGGAAGCTCCTACGCTGATGGTGGGACCGTCCTGTGGCTGCTGGAACAATGCAAGAAGCGACTTCTGGAGATTTTATAGTGAGCGATGCCCTCAAGCGCGTCCACGAGCGCGCAATGATCTCACTGCGGCACGGAACTCGTACCGATCACAGAGTGGCACTTGCTCAAATAGCTGGTATCGCGGAATGCGCTATTGCCGATGCTGCGGAAGCGGATGTTCTCGACCGAACTCGGATAGAGCGTTTGGAAGGCCTGCTAAAGGAATGCATGGAGATGGCCGATAACTGGCCCAGCGTGGCGTACACCATGGACCTTGAGTGCCGTGTGAGCAAAGCATTGCGCGGATGGACGCGCACATTTGGGCCGAGGCAGCCGGGCACATAGGCGCGGGCCTAACCGATAAGCAACTCGAAACCCTTGACCGCATCTACGAGAAGCACTTCGCATGAGCAATACGCCGGGACCGTGGACGCCAGATACCGTTGGGCAGGTATGGGGCGCAAGTTCCTGGGTTCGGAGGCTTTATCGAAAGTGGCAAAATACCTGCGCTTTTGGGTTGACCAATAGCAGGGATGCGCGTTAGGCTGAAATATTGACGGGAGAGTTGCGCCCGCAAGAATCGCTAAGGCCCGGACTACAAATCTGGGCTTTTTCGTTCGTGAGCCTCTAGCGTTACCGAAGGCAACTCCCCGTAATCGGGGACTAATTCTAGGAGATCCCCAACATGGGCGTCTTGAGTAACAAGGCTCGTGAGAGCTTGCACAACGACGAGTTCGGCCTGATGAAGCAGCGCAAATACCCGATGCCGGACAAAAGCCACGCCGCCAATGCCAAGGCTCGGGCGACTCAGATGGTCAAAGCCGGGAAGTTGAGCAAGTCGCAGGAAGGCACTATCGACCGGAAGGCGAACAAAGTCCTCGGCAAATGATCGTCCTCCGGTTCCAGGGACTTGTAACTCACTGGATGCCGGACATGACTCATTCCCCGACATTGGATTGTTGGTGCAATCCGCGACCCCGTAACGAATCACCCGAAAAGGGCACGACGGTAGAGCACCTAACTACCCGTCTAACGCCTTATCGCGCCGAACAAGCATCGTAAGTAGTTTCACATGGAACAACCGGGTTAACCGGATTCCGAGGGGAGCATGGGAGCACCTGAAGGCAACACAAACTCTAGCCGCGCCAATCGGTTGTGGGGCGATACAATTCGACGCGTCTTTGTGCAAGACGGCGAGAAGCTACGCCAGATTGCCGACAAGCTCGTGGAGTTGGCGCGAACAGGCGACATGGCCGCGATTAAGGAAGTGGGCGACAGGCTGGACGGAAAAGCCGCCCAATCTGTGGCTGTCAGCGGTCCCGATGGCGGTCCGATGCAGGTAGAGCAGATCGTCAGGAAGATTGTCGATCCTCACGATTGAGACGCCTCGCGTCTACAAGCCCTTACTTCAGTCGTCGAGATACAAGGGTGCATATGGTGGCCGAGGTTCGGGCAAGTCCCACTTCTTTGCCGAGCTGGCTGTAGAAGAATCAATCCGGCAGAAGACCGACATCGTTTGTATCCGGGAGATACAAAGGACGCTAGATCAGTCCGTAAAGAAGCTGATGGAGCTGAAGGTCTCCAGCATGAACGCTGGCGATTACTTCGAGATCCAGGACCGCCGCATCCTCGGCAAGACTGGTGGGGTTGTCATCTTCGAGGGGATGCAGAACCACACAGCCGACAGCATCAAGTCGCTGGAGGGCTTTGATAGGGCGTGGGTTGAAGAAGCTCAGTCTCTCAGCCAGCGCAGCCTGGATCTACTCCGACCGACGATCAGGAAGCCGGATAGTGAGCTGTGGTTTAGCTGGAACCCGAACTTTGCTACAGACCCGGTTGACCAGCTTCTAAGGGGTGAGGAACCGCCCCCCGGCGCAATCGTGGTGCGGGCTAACTATCGGGACAACCCGTGGCTGCCTGATGTGCTACGGAAGGAGTTGGAGTACGACCAGCGGCGTGACCCGGACAAGTTTGCGCATGTGTGGCTGGGCGAGTACCAGCAGCATTCAGAAGCTAGGGTCTTCAAGAATTGGGTTGTTGAGGACTTCACAAGACCGCCGGGAACGATTCACCGCCTTGGGGCGGATTGGGGCTATGCGATAGACCCCAGCGTCTTGATCCGCTGCGACATTGACGGCAAGCGGCTGTATGTGGATTACGAAGCCTACATGGTGGGCTGCGAGATTACGCAATTGCCTGACTTGTTTGCCCGCGTGCCGGAAAGCACCAAGTGGTTCATCACGGCGGACTCGGCAAGGCCCGAGACGATCAGCCACCTGCAAAAGCATGGCTATCCGCGCATCAATTCAGCCCTGAAGGGCGCGAGGAGTCTGGAGGAGGGCGTTGCCTTCCTGCAAAGCTTTGACATCGTAGTCCACCCGCGCTGCCAGCACGTCATCGACGAGTTGACGATGTACCGATACAAGACAGATCCCCTGACGGGGAAAGTCCTGCCGATCCTGGAGGACAAGAACAACCACTGTATAGACGCCATCCGCTACGCCTGCGAGGGAGCTAGACACGCCGTGAAGGGTAAAGCCGCTCCTATCAAATACCCGAACATGGGAATCGTCTAAGTGGCGATGACGTTTGACGACAATAGCCCGATGAGCGGGCAATCGGACGGTGCAACGCCGCCGAAGAAGCTCACGCTCAAGCTATCCGACGAGGAGCTGATTGCAGCCCTCCAGATAGAAGAAGCGGGGGCTGTAGATACCACGACTGGCGAGCTTGCCAAAGAGCGTGCAGACGCCCTGGATCGCTACCGTGGTGCGCCGTTGGGTAACGAAGTCGAGGGTCGCAGCCAGATCGTTGACCGCTCGATCATGGATACGATTGAGTGGATCATGCCGAGTCTCGTGCGTATCTATCTCGGCGGCGATGAGATTGGCAAGTTTGAGCCGATTGGCCCGCAGGACGAGGATCAGGCCAAGGTCGAGACGGACGTATGTAACTGGTACCTCGAAGCAAAGAACGACATCTTCAGCCAGATCAACGCGACCCTCCGCGATGCATTACTGCTGAAGAACGGCTACATGATCGGGTTGTGGCAGAAACGCTACGACACGATGACGGAGACGTATCAAGGCTTGTCGGACGAAGAAGCCGCGATGCTCACGCAAGACCCCGAGGTTACGGTGGTCGAGCACACCGAGCAGCCGAACCCGATTCAGCTACCCCCGGTTCCGGGCATGCCGCCCGACTCCGGGAAACTCCATGACATCAAAGTGGAGATGAAGACGTGCGAGGAGTATGTAGGCGCTGAGTCCGTTCCCCCGGATGAGATCATCGTCTCTCGGCGTCACCGTTGGACGAGCCTGCTTGACTGCGACTTCGTGGAGTGGGTTCGCAGGAACGTCACCATTGGGCAACTGCGAGCAGAGGGCTTCGACATCCCCGACGATGCGCCGGGATACGATGCACCGCCCTTGGAAGCCGTCAGCCGCGACCGCTTCTCGCAACAGGCGCAGTTAGGCAGTAACGACGACAGCCAGTCGCCTGATCCGTCAAGGCGGGTTGTGACCTTCCGCGATGCGTACATTCGCATTGACCTACGCGGGACGGGAATGCCGCAGTTGTGGAGGCTGGCTCGGGTTGCGGGGATGCGCGATCTGGCGCTGAAGGAAGAGGCGAACATCATCCCGTTCGCAGCCTTCAGCCCGATCATCTATCCGCACAGCCACATCGGGACGAGCATCTACGACCTGATCGCTGATCTGGGCATCATCAAGACGACGTTAGAACGTCAAGCGTTGGACGGCATCTATCTCCAGAACTCCGGTAGGACCGGGGTAGATGTGCAAAAGGTCGTGAACCTCGATGACCTGCTCATCTCTCGCCCGGGTGGAATCATCCGTACGGAAGGGCCGCCGAGCGATGCGTTGATGCCGATCACGTCGGCGGATACCTCGGCGTCCGTCCTTGGAATGCTGGAGTTTGTCGAGAGCCAGAAAGAGGGTAGGACTGGCGTCACGCGCTATTCGGCAGGCTTGGATGCGAACACGCTCAACAAGACGGCTACGGGTGTCCAAGCCATTCAGTCGGCTGCGAACCAACGCCTTGAACTCATTGCCCGGACTCTTGCTGGCGGCTTCAAAGACCTATTCCTCATCGTCCACGCCTTGGCGTCGAAGCACAGCACCAAGGAATTGCAGCTCAAGCTAAACGACAAGTGGATCACGGTAGACCCGAGGCAGTGGAAGAAGCGCACCGATTTCACCATCAGCGTGGGGATGGGGACGGGAAACCCGGACCAGCAATTGCAGAAGTTAATGAGCCTGATGCCCGTTCTACAGGCTGCCCAAGGAATGGGATTGTCCGGGCCGCTTGAGGCTTACAACTACGGCAAGGAAATCTTCAAGAACGCGGGCTATAAGCAGTCCGACAAGTTCATCCATCCGCCGCCGATGGGGCCGGATGGGAAGCCTGCTCAACCTCCGCAGCAGGAAAATCCGATGGTGACGGCTGAAAAGGTGAAGGGGCAAACCCAGCTACAGATCGCCCAAGCCAAGGCCGGAACGGATCAGCAGATCGCGGCGGCTAAAGCGCAAGCCGATCAGATGGTCGAGCAAGCCCGCGCCAATGCGGATATGCAGGTGCAGCAGCACAAGACCGAAACGAACGCGCAGTTGGACCTGGCGAAGGCGAAGCTCCAGCTTCAGCTTCAGGATGTCTTGCACAGCCGCGAGCAGGAAACCGCGATCACCATTGCCCGGATCAATGCCGAGGCGAAGATCATCGCGGCGCAAGAGGCCGCTAAACAATTGCCCCCTGGCGGGAATACGGCCAACGCCGCATTCAACCGGGACATGCAGCAGTAAATGGGTGAGAAGACCGCCAATCCCGGCCACTTCGCAATCCCGACCGCTCCTGCGGCGGGAACCTCTTGCACGTCTGGCGCTGCAAACGTCTTTACCACGACCTATGTGCAGTTGATCGCCAGCACGGGCGCGGCAATCTACATCACCGGCATCTTTGTCGAATCTGCTACTGCTTTGGGCGGTACTTATGACGTAGTGCAACTAGCTACGGGCGCTGCAGCTTCCGAGGTTATCGTGGGGCAGTACCTGATCGCGCTCTCTACCGGCACAACGATTGCGACGGGTTACAGGCCGATCTATCCTCCGATCCCCGTGGCGAATGCGACCCGGATCGCCTGCAAGACGGCGGATAGCGCCGGAGGGAAGGCTACGCTCATCACGCTGGAATGCATCAACCAGTCGAACGTAGTGGACGATGGCGTTGCGGTGGGAACGGTGACGACGGTCACGAATCAGCTCACCGCAGCGGCTATAGCGACCGGCGTTTGGCAGGACACGACGGCCGGAGATTTCACGACCGCATCGAGCGTCGGCAAGAGCGTGATGAACGGTGTCTCGCTGGGAACCGGGTTGACCGTTGCGAGCGTATCCGGGGCCGTAGGAAGCGTAACTGGAGCAGTTGGGAGCGTCACAGGTGCGGTCGGATCGGTCACGGGCGCGGTGGGCTCTGTCACCGCCGCCGTCGTCTTGCCCGCTATCCCCGCGAACTGGATCACCGCTGCCGGGATCAATGCAGCCGCCATGAACGGTAAGGGCGACTGGATGGTGAGCTATACGCAGCCGACGGGATTCCTCGCGGCGACGTTTCCGAGCGGGACGGTAGCGAATACAACGAACATCACAGCCGGGACGATCACCACGGCGACGAATCTCACCAATGCGCCGACCGCAGGTGACTTCACGGCCACCATGAAAACGTCGCTCAATGCCGCGACCCCGGCGAGCGTAGTTGGTGCGGTTGGGAGTGTGACCGGCAATGTCGGCGGAAATGTGGTCGGCTCGGTAGCGAGCGTCACGGCTGGCGTGACCTTGGCCGCGAGCCAGCATGTCATTGTGGATTCGGGGACGATAACGACGCTGACCAACCTCCCCGCGATTCCTGCGGCTTGGCTGACGGCTACAGGCATTGCAGCAAGCGCATTGAACGGGAAAGGCGACTGGAACGCGGGCAAGACGGGTTACTCGCTCACCCAAACCTTCCCGGCCAACTTCTCGGCGCAGGTCATTAGTGCGGGCGGCGTAGCCGACGCCAACATCAAGAGCGTTGCGGGAACGACGGTCAACGGTAGCGGAACGAGCGGGAGTCCTTGGGGGCCATGAGTCACTGGGGGCTGAGTTGGGGGCTGGCGTGGGGCTTGAGTTGGGGAAACCCCGTTGTGCCCTACGTGGGGCCGCGCCTCCGGCAGCCCTGGGTACGGCTGGGTGCGGGCCGCTATTTCCGCCGCAATACTTACACGCGATATTAGGGAGAATCATGGCTGCCGCTGCCTCTGTCGTCATTTCTGGAAGTGTCACCGCTCTTCCAGGCGGCTCTACGCATCAGATCGGGCCGATTACCACGACCTCCGTTGCGGCGAGCGGCACGGTGCAGGAAATCGTCCTGCAATCCGGGGCGAACACGATTACGTTGCCCACATTGCCCATTCCTACGGGTTGCGTCATCCAGCTTCCCGCGACGAATACAGCCGTCGTTACGCTGAAGGGAGTTACCGGCGATACCGGGATTGCGATTGGGAAGACGACCTCTCACCTGTTGACGTGGGACCCGGCTGCAGCCCCAGCGAGTTTTGTGCTGACCTCGGCATCCACCCAAACGGGGCTGGTGACTGAGATCACGTTCTTCTAAAAAACTATAACTACTAGCTACGCGGCCCTTCGGGGCCGTTTTCATTTGGAGTCTCCATGGACCTCAAGCCCTTTAGACCACATGCGGCGGGAAGCCAGACGATTGCCCCCACTGGATCGAGCGGGTCGACCGCGCTTAACTTTCCGAACCGCACTCAGTATGTCCTCACGACCCCCGCGACGAATACCGCAATCGTCTACATCGAGTTTGGAGTCGGGGCGACGACGGCGACGGTGGCCGCGAGCTATCCGCTCCTGCCGGGGATGAAGGAAGTCATCTCGGCGTGGGGACCGGCTAACGCGCCGGATCACGTCGGGCTCATCACCGGGTCTGGAACCCAGTCGGTGATTATCACAGCCGGGGCGGGGAACTAATGCTGCGCGCTGCGGGAGGGTCGAGTGGCGCGAACGTCGCCATTACTGGTGGAACCATTGCGGGGGTCACGGGCGTTCCGCTCCTTGTCGGTAAGAGCGCAATCCCCTTTATTCAGCTTTCCTCCGGCTCGGTATCGGCGGCCGGGGCAATTAGCGGAATCACGGCGTTAAACCGCATATATGCAAACGCCTACTGTTGGTTCCCGGCGAATATTGTTGCGACCGTCGCTGCTGCCGGATGGCGTTTCTGTCAGTTTTCGAGCGCCACGGCGGGAACCGCATTCCTCGACACCTATACGAACGGAACTCCGGTAATTCCTGCAAGCCCGACGGCTGTTACAGACGGCAAGGGCGCCTTCACAGGAGGAACGACGGAGATTGTCGGGCCGACCTACACGATTGCGGCCAGCGCGCTCGGACTGACCGGGGCGATTCGCGTTCTTCCTTCTGTGTGGGCTGCAAACAATACCGCAGGGGCTAAGACGGCGCGTATCAGATTTGGAGGCGCAGGGGGGCAGGCTTTCCTGCAGGTATCGCTTGCGAACAACATCGAATTAATTGCATTCACGCAATTTCAAAACAGAGGAACAGCGGCCTCTCAGACGGGGGGAGATGCAGTTTTGACGACTTCATTTGGCCTGAGTTCTGGAGCAAGCCCGATCATCGGCGTGGTTAACAGCGCCCTTTCGCAAGATTTGGTATTCACGCTTAACAATGCGGTAGCGACCGATAACCTCGTGCTTGAGCAACATATTGTCGAGATGATTCTGTAGGGATGCGTACTTACTTAACTCCCTCTGGCGGAGATGATGCGGCGGCGATTCAGGCGGCTATATCCGCGGGAGGGCAGCTTTCCTTGGATGGAGCGTTTCTAACTTCTGCTCAATTAAACCTCGTCTCGAATATCAACATATCTGGACCGGGCGCGTCTATCACGACGGCCACTCCAGAGATTCCGATCTTCGCCGGGTCGAGCGTGAGCAACCGATGGGCCGAGCGGCACGGGTCTCATTCAAGGCTCCGTCTCGCGCAATGGCTTCACGAGTTACATCACGGGGAACCTCGTACCGCCCGCGACAAGGCTCTATGCGGCGCGGAGCTTGGTCGATGCCAATGGCAACCTGACCGGCTATATCGTGAGCCAGTCGAAGCTCCCGGCCTACGCGACCTGCACCGATACGTTCTTTGGCTGGGCGATACCTGCATGAAGACGAGGCGCTCGGTCTGTCCGTCCTGCGACAAAGAGTTTACGGCCCTCTCTACTAAATATCGGCGCTACTGCTCCCGGCATTGCTGGGCGTGGCGCGCATCGAGGCTTCCCCTTGGACGACATCCAGCGCGGTAACGACGCGGCTTACATCCTGCATAGCGACGTTTACAAGGAAGCGTTTCAGATGATTGAAACACGGCTTGTGAGCGAGTTGGCGCACATCGAAATCCCGACCACGCGGGCTGAATACATCCGCTCGCTTCTGATCGCCAACCGGAAGATCCGGGGCTATCTGGAGCAAGTAATGACGACCGGCAAGATGGTCGAAATGGAAGTTGAACGTAAGAGCTTGCTACAGCGCGCCAAAGAGGGTGTTCGTAGCATGGTAGTGAAACCATAGGAGCATCAATGCTAGAGCAGACCAACCCCGCAGGGGGAGTCGCGCAGGAAGCGCCGAGCCTCGATGAGCGTATGCAACGCTTCATTGCCCAGTCGGAAGACCACGGGCAACAAGCCGAGCCGCCCAAACAGCCGGAGAAACCCGAACCCAAAGTAGTAGAACAGCCGGAAGGCCAAGCGGTATCCGAAGAACTCACGCCGGACGATATCCCGACGGAGGGTGCAGTAGGAGAGCAGCCGGAGGTTGATGCGTTCCACATCGTTCACAACGGCCAAGAGGTAAAACTCAGCCGAGCGGAAGCGATTGCACACGCACAGCAGGGGTTTGACTACACACGCAAGGCTCAGGCCGTTGCCGAAGACAGGCAGCGAGTCACGGCTACGCTTCAGCGATTGCAGGAAACCGAAAAGGTTGTCCCGCTCATCCTGAAGCAATTGGGTGAAGTCCAAGCCTTGGAAGCACAGGTCAAGCAATACGAGAACGTCGATTGGGTGAGCTACGCCACGACCAATCCTCTGGAATATCCCGCACAAAGAGCGCGATTCGACCAGCTACGCGAGGCTTTCGGCGTCGCCAGCAACAAGTACCAACAAGCCGCCAATTTTGCGCGCGCCCAAGTTGGACAGGTCAATCGTGAACTCGAAGCGCAGGAAATCCAGAAGATCCCGGAATTGATCCCGGAGTGGCGTGACCAGGGAAAGCGCGAAGCTGGAATACAAGAACTTGCGAAGCACTACGCTTCCCAAGGGATTCCGGTGCAAGCCCTGTCCGCAAAGCTATCCGACGCTTACTCGGTTGCCGTGGCTTACAAAGCCATGAAATACGACCAGCTCGTCAAGGCGAAAACTGAAAAGGTCAAACAACTGCGCACTGCGCCGCCCGTGACTCGTCCGGGGGCTTCAAACGCTGGCGCACGACAATCCGACCAGCAACAGAAGCTCACAGACCGCCTCCGCAAGACCGGAGACGTAAAAGACGCGGCGGCGCTCCTCCTCAACCGCTGGGCATCTAGATAAAGGAGAGCGCATGAGCGCCCCTACCGCCGCATATGCGGCATATAACCAGGTCGGCATTCGTGAAGACCTGGCGGACATCATCTACAACATCGCGCCTATGGACACCTACTTCTTTTCGAAGTGTGGCCGCAACAAGGCGACCAACGTCCTGCACGAATGGCAGACCGACACGCTCGACACGGCCTCGTCCACCAACAAGTACATTGAAGGTGACGACTTCTCGGCGCAGACCGTCAACCCGACGACTCGCCTCAAGAACTACTGCCAGATCGCGCGGAAGGACTACGTCATCACCCGTACCGCGAGCCAGCAAAAGGCAGCGGGCCGCACCGAGGAAATCGCGTATCAGACGATGCTCAAGGGCAAAGCCCTGAAGCGCGACATCGAGAAGCATCTGCTCTCGAAGGAAAACTCGTCTGCCGGTACTTCTGCATCCCCGCGTTCTGCGGGCGCGGTGGAGACGTGGATCTACACCGTCAACGATGTCTCCGCGACGAACGTCACGACCAACACCACCCCGGCTCCTGTCTCTGGCCTTCCTGCTACTGCGGGAACGGATGGAACGGCGACGGCGTTTGCCGAAGCGGATATGAAGACGGCCCTCCTGCAAGCGTGGTCGCAGGGCGGAGAGACGGACATCATCCTGCTTCCTCCGAACCTCAAGAACAAGCTCGACTCCTTCACCGGCCAAGCGACTCGCTTCCGCAACGTCGCCGCAGGAGAGCAGGCCGAGATCATCGGTTCGGCGGATGTGTACGTCTCGACGTATGGCTCGCACAAAGTCATCACGTCGCGCTGGTGCCGTGCCTCCGTGGTGCTTTTTTTGGATATGAGCACTTGGGCAATCGCGTGGCTTGATCCGATCCAGATGGTTGAGATTGCGAAGTCTGGAGACTCGGAGAAACGCATGATCGTCGGGGAATACACCCTCGAAGCTCGTGCGCCGACGGCCAACACGAAGATGACCAACATCACCTAAGAAAAGGACGGCCCCGGGGAAACTCGGGGCCTTTTTCTCTCTGGAAAGAATACTGGATGTAAACCCCCTTACGGGGGAGTGGGTCACGTTCAACTGGGACTCCGCGGGCGACAAGTTCGTCATTGGACACCATCAGGACACGACCAACATCATCGAGCGCAACAAGATCGAGAAGTTGCAGATTGATGTGCATCGGGCGCAGGCGAAAGAGGAATGGGCGAAGTACGCCTCAGTCCCCAATATCGTGGTGATGGAGTGGAAGCAGAAGTACGGAGTGGATTTCTTCGATAACAACGATTGGCCGAAAGTCATGCGGCTGATTAACTCCCGGGAATACGCGGACCTGAAAACTACTACCTATCACCATGATAGATAGTCGCTTCAAGATCGCTCACGGGTATCTGGAGCGTGAAGAATATGCGCGAGCATGGCCCCTTGCTTCAGAGTTGCTTAACGAGAATCCTGAAAGCGAACGGGCTTTATATGTGGCCGGATGCGTCATGCGCCAGTTGGGACACATCGGCGTGGCCCTCCAGTTATTCCGAAGGGCGCTCTCGATACAGCCCAAAGTCCCGAACATCTGGATGCATTACGGAGCGTGTCTGCACGACACCCATCGGTATGAAGACGCGATTGATGCGTTTCGGGTAGTCGCTAAAGCACTTCCGAACGACCCGATGCCGTGGGCGAACATGGCGGGATCGTTCATCCAGCACGGGAAACCTCGTGAAGCGGTAGAGCACGCGGACAAGTCGCTGGAGCTGGTGAAGCAGTGGTTAGCGGGCGGTGGGGATGAGGCAGCGGCGTCTAGGTCTACGTTCATTGCCAACGTCGCCAGAGCCTTTGGATGCCTTGCGTTAGGGCGTTGGGCTGCGGGCTGGGAGTCTGCGGCGTGGCTCTACGGAGACCATCTCACGATCCGGGTTTACAACCCCAAAGAGCGTGAGGAGCCGCAGTGGGATGGCAGCAAGGGTAAGACGGTTGTGGTTCAAGCGGATCAGGGTTTGGGCGACATGATCATGTTTGCCCAATGCATCCCGCAGATGATCTGCGATTGCAAGAAAGTCATCATCGAAACCGATGAAAGGCTGGTGGGGCTATTCCAGCGCAACTTTCCCGAGACGGATGTCTACGGGACGCTTCAGAACCGCGTCAACGTGGAATGGCCGTCGAAGTATCAGATAGACGCCCATATCCATATCAGCTTCCTCGGCAAGTTCTATCGCACGAAGGATGAAGATTTCCCGAAAGTCGCGTATCTCACGCCGAATGCGGAGATGGCGGCGAAGTGGCGCAAGTGGCTGGAACAGTATCCCCGTCCGTGGGTTGGGTTGGCGTGGCGCGGCGGGATACAGCGCACCAACGAAGCCTCCCGGAGCCTCAAGCTGGAGGAAATGGCCCCGTTCATGGATCGAGGAACACCAATCTCCCTCGCCTATCAGGACGTAGGCCGAGAGATTGCGACTTGGAATGTCGAGCGCGGCCACCGACAGATGATCGTCCCGCCGCTATCGGAAGATGACTACGACGAGACCGTGGCCCTCATCTCGCAGTTGGATGAAGTCGTGACGGTGCAAACGACTGTCGCGCATGTCTGCGGCGCTTTGGGTAAGCAGGCGACGGTGCTGGTGAATAACGCCCCGCAGTGGCGCTACTGCTATGGCGGCGATCATTTGATGTGGTATCCCGATTCCCTGACAGTGCATCGCATGGCCCCCGGCGAGAAGACGTGGGAGCACGTCATCAAGCGCGCTGCTAGGCCGTTGGCGCTCGCGGCATGAGAGTTGTTACGACGTGCCACAAACAAGGTCTTGACGACTACGGCCACCGCTGGCTGAAGGGTCGGAAGTTGTGGCCGAAGGGAACGGATTTCCAGTTCTACACCGAGGGCTTCGCGGTCGATTGTCCGGGAAAAGACTTCCGCGACATGCCCGAGTTCTCGCAGTGGAAGCTGGAGCATGCGTACTACATCGCGCCGGATTGGCCGTGGGAGGTTGTGAGGTACGCCCACAAGGTCTTTGCCGCTTGCGATGCTTTGTATGACTACAAGGGCGTCGGGGTTTGGTTAGATGCGGATTGTGTAACGGGAGTCAAGATCCCGAAGGGCTTGATTGAGAAGCAGCTAGACGGCGCATATCTGGCTTGCTATCAGCGCACGGGCCTTTACACCGAAACGGGGCTTTGGATCGTGGACTGCTCTCATCCAGAGCATAAAGCCTTCCTGGATGCGTGGCGGGATTGGTATTTCTCCGGTCGTTTCAAGAAGCTCCAGCACTGGCACGACTGCATGACGCTCGACGCAACGATTCGGCAGTTCGGAGACCGGATCAAGGTGAAGAACCTGTCGGGCGAGTTCCACAAGGATCTTCACCCGCAGGCGAAGACCGAACTCGGGCGCTACGTTGACCACTGTAAGGGTGAGCGGAAGGCTGCTGGATTCTCCCCCGAAAACGTATTCAGGAAGGCCGCATGATTGCGCCGGAACTGTCCTCTGCGGAGCTGGGCCGGGCTGTGAGCCTCGTCAATTACCTGCGCTGGAGATTCCCGGCTCAGGAGTGGGCGATCAACACCCGCGATGAGTTGCTGTCCGCGATCATCTACGCGGAATCGTTGGACGGTTGAAGCTCGCCAGCAGTACGTGGGGCGACGAGGAGCGTAGGGCGATTCTAGAGGTAGTCGATTCCGGCCAAGTCACGATGGGCCGGAAGGTGAAAGAGTTTGAAGCTGCATACGCCGACTACTGCGGGACGAAGTATTGCGTAGCGGTCAACTCCGGCTCCTCTGCAAACCTCCTGATGGTCGCGGCGTACACACTGCGCTACGGGGCGGGAGTGGCGATTGTTCCTGCTGTTGGATGGGCCACGAGTTACAGCCCATTCCAGCAGTACGGCTGGAAGCTGGTTTTTGTAGACATTGACCGCGAGACGCTTAACTACGATCTGTCGCAGCTTTGGCACGCGGCGCTGAAGTATGAGGATGAAGACCCGGTAATCCTCGCCATCAACTTGCTTGGAAACCCGAACGAGTATCTGGGGTTTCCTCGGAAGTGCCACATCCTCGAAGACAACTGCGAGGCGATGGGCGCGGAGTACGAAGGGCAAAGAACCGGCTCCTTTGGCCGGATGGCAAGTCATTCGACGTACTTCTCCCACCACATCTGCACGATGGAGGGGGGCATGGTCACGACGGATGACGAGTACCTCTATCACATGCTCTTGTCTCTCCGCTCTCACGGATGGACACGGCATTTGCCGGAACAGAACGCTCTAGGCGCGAAGGTCGAAGACTTCGGTTTCATCCTCCCCGGCTACAACGTGCGGCCCACGGAGATGCAGTGCGCTGTGGGCTTGGAGCAACTGAAGAAGCTCCCCGGATTCATCAAGGCTCGCCGGGAAAACGCAAGTCGCTTCCCGTGCAAGACGCAAAAGGAGATCGGTCAATCCTCGTGGTTCGGGATGACGGTCTATGAACAAGACTATCCGCGTTTTCTCAGATACGAATCGCGTCCAGTCGTCACGGGGAATTTCCTGCGCCAGCCGGTCATCAAGTATTACAACCATGAGGTATGGGGTGAGATGAAGAATGCCGACTACATCCACGACCATGCCCGAATGATCGGCAATAGTCACCTGCGGAGGGATTGGTAAGTGGCTCTCGCAACCTATTCCGACCTGAATACCGCCGTTGCGAATTGGACGGGGCGTGTTGACCTCACGGCGCGCATTCCCGAGGGCATCGCCCTCGCGGAAGCGAAGATGAACCGGAAACTTCGCACGAAGGACATGGAGACGAAGAATGCGGCATTCGCCATCGGCGGCGAGTATGTCGCAGTCCCTTCGGGCTTCGGTGGCGTGCGGATGTGGCATTTAAACGATTCTCCGCGCTCGATTATCTCGCTCATGCCCGAGGACATGCTGACCTCTGAGTTTGGCGACGGATCGAGCGGCGATCCAGTCTATTACTCGGTACAGGGTGGCAATTTCAGGATTCAGCCTGCGCCGTCCACATCGCAGACTTCGACCCTCGTCTACTACCTGCAAGTTCCGGCGCTGACGGCAAGCAACACGACCAACTGGCTCATGACGAGCCACCCTGACGCTTATCTCTACGGGGTGAACGCGGAGATGTGCGGGTTCATGAAGGATTGGGATTCGGGCAAGGTTTGGGAAACGATGATGTATCAGGTCTTGAATGAGATCGCAGTTGCCGCGAACAAGGATAAGTACAGCGGGGCGAGCTTGGTCATGAGGCCGGGTTGAAATACCTCACGCTGAAAGACCTGAAGTTCGCACCGAACGCCGACTATACGCAGCCTAACGTCATCTTCGGGCTGTTGGATATGTGCCCGAGTTCGCGGGGTGGATACAAACCGGCTTACGCACTCGCGGCTTCTGGTTACGCCGCGATTAGTAACTCTCTCGGGGCGGCGGTTCTCAAGCGCAGCAATAATAACATCGGGCTATATGTCGGCACGACGACGACGCTTAGAGAGGGCGACGGCGTTAGTGCGTGGACTGATAGATCCAAGGGGGGCGGCTACACAAACACGGCGTTGAGTTGGCAGTTTGCAATGTATGGAACCATAACCATAGCGACTAATAATGTAGACAACCCACAGTTTGCTGCGCCCGCATCGACTTTTGCTGACCTGACGGGCGCGCCGAAAGCGAAGTGCATTGCAGTCCTGAATAACGTAGTGATGCTCGCAAACTATAACTCTGGGGGTGGGCAGGTTGGGGATGGCTGGTTTAGTTCTGATGCCGGGGACTATACGAACTGGACAGCAACTGCGGCTAACGCCGTAGCAAACGGGCGCTTGACAGATACGCCGGGGCCCATCAATGCCATGGCGACGATGAACGACACCATCGTCATCTGGAAAAGCCGGGGGATGTATATCGGGCGGTTTGTCGGCGGCGATGTGCAATGGAGCTGGCAACTGCTGAGCCCGGACGTGGGCTGTGTTGCGCCGGATGCGTGGGTCCATACAGATGCGGGGATTGTATTCGTCTCCGAACGAGATGTGTTCCTGTATGACGGCGGGAGCCTGAGAGCAATTGCCGGGGCTGATATTCGCGGGGATTTTTTTGGCTCTGCGGTCTCGGAAAATCTCTCCTATATCAAATGCTCCTATGAGCCGGTAGAGGGCTTGGTCTACATCTTCGTGAACGTCTCCGGATCGGCAAACGGCTGTGATCGGGCGTACACCTGGAGCCACCTGAGCGGGAAGTGGGGACTGACCGGAAGCGCGGGACATTTCGGGAACGTGACCTTCGCGTATGTTGCGACGGTCTTTAGGAATCCTAATTATTCCGATCAATTGGTGCGCGGATTCGCGTCCAATGCGAACCGCACCGCAGCGGCAATTATAGATTCTGCCGGTAAGGTCGCGGTTTTCTCGGGAGTCAATGCAACATTTCCGACGATTACCGGCCCCCTGGTGGGCAGGAATGAGCAGCTCTCTACGCTCATTGGGATAACGCCACTCTATTTCACCGCGCCCGGAGGTACGGATACGTTGACGGTGAGTTATGGACAGGCGGCGATTGCCGCGATAGACCAGAGCGCCAATTTCACCTGGAATCCCACACGCTACCGCTTCGACGGGAACATCCAGGCCAAGTATTTGCAGTTTGCGCATGGTTCCAGCGGAGAAGTGTTCGGGTATCAACTGGAGTATGAGGATGGCGGTGGTAAATGAGCCAGGACAATGGCCTCTATATCGCCCTCAATCCGCCCGGGGGAAACGACCCGGCCACGCTCTCCAAGTGGATGAACGATTATCAACTCCAGTTCGCAACGCTACTGGAAAAGAAGCTCTTGATTAACACCGCCAGTCCGCTAAGGGTACCGGACACCACGATAGATGTGGGGTCTAGTATTTACACCTTCGCATCCGCAGCAACCGCTTACGCCAACTTCTTGCGGGCATCACTTCCGAACAGCGCCGCCACAACGAATAGTGCTTTCCAAACGGCCCTGAATTACACCGGGAAGGGCATTCTTCAATGTGTATTCGGGGTATCCCAAATCGTCGGGGGGCTGTCTACTGCTGTGGGGATGTCGATCCAGATCACCATAGACGGAAACATTTTGTATACCGCCGCCTCACTTGCCGCTGTCAATACCGGCGTTGCCGTGATAGGGCAGATCATTGTGGACGACCCGACGAACGACTATCTGGGAGTTTTGAATGATCCCGTCGGCCTGAGCTTCAACAAGACGTGCAAAGTCGAGTTCAAGAGCGGCAGTAACGGCCAAGGCGTCTCAATCGGCTGGCGAGTGCTCAAGCTCCACTAAGTGCAGATACAGCAAGTCGCTCCGGACAAAGTAAGGCTTGTCTGGGGCGTAGTACGTCGAGAGTGCGAAAAGCTACTGAAACGCTTTCCCGACGAGTGGATTCCCGAGGAGCTATTTAGCGACCTCGTATATACCCCACCGAAAGCCTCGCTCTTTGTCTTGAACGACACGGAGATTCGGGGCTTTTTTGTCGTGGAAGTCGTGACCGATAAGCGTAGTTCCCGGAAGTTCCTGAACGTCTGGGTTCTCTGCGCGATTGGCAATGCAAAGCAGCACCGAGCGGAAATTCTCGCCTACCTGGATAGGTTGGCGAAGGACTGCGGCTGCGTGGAAATTCAGTACCGAACGGCCCGCAAGGGCTGGGCGAAAGCGATGACGGGGGACTTTGAAGTGAAAACCTATGTGTTAGCGAGGGCGGTGAAATGAGCACGAGTAGCGGCCCGCAGACCAGTACGACCTCGGGCATTGATCCGTCTATTGCGCCCTACATTTCGCAGTTCGGACAGATGGCGAGCAACTATGCTCAAACCCCCTATCAGCAGTATCCCGGAGTTCAAGTAGCCCCTACCTCTCCGCTACAGAATCAAGCCCTTTCCGGGTACTCGGGGTTGATGGGCCAAGCAGCCCCGGGCCTCGGTGCTGCGAGTTCATACCTCACCAATCTCCTGTCTAGCAATCCCGCGTCCGATCCGAACACGGCCAACATGATTGCCGCCGCGAATCGGAGTGCGACTAATTCCTACGCCGACGCAACACAGGGCATTACCGGACGATTCAACACAACTGGGAATGCCGGTGGGGTAAGACAGAACATGGCGCAAGACCGCGCCAATACCGACCTTGCTACGGGGTTAGCCCAAGGCGATGCGGGGATTCAGGATCAAGCCCTGCAAGCGGGTTTGAATCGACAGGCGAATGCGGTTTCCGGTGTTGGAGGGCTTCTCGGCTCCGCGACTTCCGCGCTGGGCTCTGCTCTCAATGCTGGTGGCGTTCCACAGCAATACGGCCAGAACCTCGCCAATGCACAACAACAGAATTTCCAGAACTACGTCAACTATCAGCCGCAGCAAATCGGCAACATTGCAAGCTGGTTGAGCGGCTTGACCGGAGCAACGCCGCATACGTCCGTCACGACAAACCCCGCGCCCGATCCGCTTTCGCAGGGGCTTGGAATTGCGCTTCTCGGAAGCCGCATGGGTTCTAGCGGCACAAGCAAGGGCGGATAAGTGGCCGCCAACCCGCTTGCTAGCTTTGTTGACTGGACTTACCCGCAGTATCTCCAGGCGATGCAGGAGAATAATCAATCCGGGTTCTCGGAATCGGGTGCGTCGAATCTGCCTAACGCGCTCACTCAAGAACAGTGGGCGGCGCTTTCACCGGCACAGAAATACGGCGAGCTGAATCAAATCGGGGGAATGAGCCGCAGCGGCCTCGGCAACATCCTTCCTGGAGGCCCGGGCTATGACCAGCTTGCCGCCGCGACTGGCGCGACTGGCGGACACGCCGTTTCCGTGGGCCAGATCGCCAATGCGGGCAACTCTCAGTATTGGACCGATCCCAGCAAGAACGTCGATCTGGGTAACGGGTTAGGCGCTTACACGACGACCAATCAAACGCCGTACGCACAGGCGCAGGCAAACAAAACCCCGCTTGCCGGGAAGATTATCGAAGGTCTTGTTGCGGCTGGATTCGGGGGCGGACTCTTAGGCGCTGCCGGTAGCGGCTCTACGACGGCGGGTATGGGCGAGGGCTGGAGCGGTTACGGCGCTGATCCCTCGATAGTCGGGGGTTCTGGCGAAGCCTTCGGCGGCGGTGCGGGTGGCGTAGCTAGCGGTGGTGGGCTTGGCCCCGGTGGGGGCTTAGATCCAGAAACGGCGGCTGGTGCGGGCGCAATGTCGGTTGCCCAGAACGGCATCGGCCCTGGCGGTCTGCTTTCACAACTGCAAGGCGCGTTCTCGAATCCGTCAAGCCTACTCAGCAGCAACGGGCTTCTCGCTAATGGCGCTCAAGGACTTCTCTCCAGCGCGATCAGCAACCCCGTACAAGCCCTTGGCCTTCTCCAGATGGCACGCGGGGCCATAGGGAGTCACGGGCCAAGCTCATCGAACACAAGCGGCTCCAGCAAACCCCAAGGGGGTACGGGTGTACCCAATACGGGCACATCTCAGCGTGCGCCGTGGCAGCCGAATCCTTACACCGCAGCGCAGCTTAGTCAGTATCTCGGAGGGCACTAATGAGCCAGTCAGGACAGCAGCAACAATCCCCGTACATGCCCACGAGTGGCGCGCAGTACAGTTATGGGCAGCCGAGTTACGGGCAGCCTCAGCAGCCCTCGTATGCGTACATGGGCGGCAATCCGTCCCAGCCGGTGAATGTCGGCGGCTCTTCAGGGTCTTCGGGTAAGCCGCAGAGTGGAGCGGGAATCGGCCAGATGCCTCCTCCGTCATTCAATCCGGGCACGCAAGGCATTCCCGACTATTATCAGGGCGCGGGCGCGGCCAATCAACAATCGACCAATGCGGCGATGCTGGCCGCGCAGATGGCGATGCAGCATGGGATGAATCCCCAAGCCACGATGCAAACCACGATGCCGGGAATTGGTCAACCGACCGGCAGCAACGTCACGAATCCCAACCCGTCATGGCTTAACTTCTTCGGTGGCCCGCAAGCGCAACAGGCGTACGCGCAGTCTCCCGCGTCTGGACAGCAGGTCGATCCCAATATCTGGGGGCCGAACGGCCCGAGCTGGACGGGCTAAATGGGACTCCTAGACGGTCTTTTCGGCGGTAGCCCGCAACAGCCGCAGCAGCCCGGACTATTGAGTTCACCACAGCCGGGAATCGGTGGCGTCGGCGGCTTGCTGTCTGATCCCAACGCGACGTATGCGCTCATCTCGCAACTGTTCGGCGCGAAGAAGGGCGAAGGGCTTGCCGGGTTAGGGCGTGGCTTGCAAGGTGCTGTCACTCAGGCGCAGCAAGACCAGCAACTCGCGCAGCAGCGGGCATTGGCCCAACAGCAGTTGGCGCTTGGCAATATCAACCTGCAAACGCAGACTCGCGCCTTTCAGGACTCGCAGGCCGCCCGCGACATTCTCCGGGGCGCATACGCACAGCGTCCTGCACAGCCGCCGCCTCAATCGCCCCCGCCG
>QGNH01000138.1_pt1 | contig 41379 bp, 52 predicted proteins | sample 1735481 | NCBI WGS metagenome assembly QGNH01 (sample SAMN09239004, study PRJNA386568) | Viral metagenome, whole genome shotgun sequencing project. | reverse complement strand
CAGTGGGGGAGGGGGGTGGGGGATGATCGATTATCCGAGGCTGAGCACGCCGATCGTGCTGGGGCTGGTGGCGATTTTGTGTTTGGCGCTGAGCTGGCGGCAGGATGACTGGCCAGAGTGGCTGAAGGTGATGCTGGCGGTGATGGGGATCTTCTTGCTGCTGTGGGCGCTGATCACGGCGGTGGATACGATCCAGTTTAAAGCAAACGCCAGGCTGAAAGAGCAGCGCCAGGCGATGGCCATCACGGAGCGGGTGGCGGTGCTGGAGAAGATCAGGCAGATGCGGCCGGAGCAGATTGCAGCGCTGGATAAATATATCAGCACAATCGAGATCATCGCCGGGGATGCGGGGCCGATCTACACGGTGAGGCTGCCGGTGGGGAGCGCAGCGCCGCTGTCTTTCATAGAAGAGCTGATCGAGCGGGGGGATGCGGAACACCTGGGGGCGGTGCGGAATTACAGCGAGGGGAGCGCCGAGCGGGATTGGGCGGAGCGGTTCACGGGGTTCTGCATTTTCAACGGATGGGCAGCTCCGGCAGCGGGACCGTACCCGGCGCGGTGGGTCGACAAGGCAAAGTGCCTGCATGCCCTGGGACTGGAGGAAGGATGAAGAAGAGAATAGAGCCGGTGAAGTTCGATGGTGAAGTGAAGGATGCTTTGATCTTCCTGGAGGATAGCTTCAGAAGCCCAAAGGAAAAGGTGCGGCTAGCAAAGAAGAAAGAACGCCAGGCTTCCAGGAAGGGACGGAGGGCCTTTTACGATCTGGATCCAGAGGTGATTGTGGATATCCAGGAGCTGGCAGTGGCGAATCAGACGACGGCGAGCCAGGTGGCGGGTTTGGCGCTGCGAATGCTGCTGGCTGCCCAGCGGGATGGGGAGCTGGACCTGGCTCCATACAAAGTGCGAATTGATCATTCTCCACGCTATCGCTACCTGTTGCGGGAAAATTGATTAATTTTTTGTTATGCGGTGCCCCTATGGAAAGGGGCAGAAAAGGCAAAAAATATGGGTGAAAACGCAGTGGTGCTGCAAGAGAAAATAGCAGGGTCGGCCCTTGTGACACGTGGTGACACGCAGGCGGGCGCTACGGGGGAAGGGACTACTGTGGGAACTGATGAGATTTTGATCGAGAATTCGCTTTCCCGGTATGGGCTGCGGACGCTGCACATTATGCGGATGGGGGGACCGGTGAACCTGGAAAAATGGTTCGAGCTGGCGCCGGTGGCCTGCAGGGACACGGTGGCGGCGTACCGAAATGCCGAGCCGGAGCTGGGGGTGCACCATTTGTATCTTTACTGGTCGGCGCGGGAGATCGTGAGTTTTAAATATATTGATGGCCAGGCGCTACCCGGGGTGATGTGGTGGATCGGGAAGAGCTGGTACGACACGTCGAAGACGGCATCCATCCGGGAGGCGGCGGATTGGGGGTCGATGACGTATGAGATGGCGTTCGGAAGGCCGCCAACCCGATGCCTGGTTGAAAAGATATTGGAGGGGTGGAAGATGGCCAGCGGTGATTCCTTCGAGGTGGAAGGGGACGGCCATCCTGTCAAGTTAATACTGACGGAGGAGCTATGGGTGCCGAAGGGCTTCATCGTTATAACCTGATCTGGCGGGTGCGGACCCGGCTGCCTGAGCGGTTCGGGCAGCGATGCCGGGTGCTGATCAGGGGCGGGAGAAATTCGGCCCTTGTGGAATTTGAGGATGGGTACCAGGTGATTACGAGCAGGAATTATATGAGGAAGGCAATGGAGGATCCATGCAAGAAGTGAAGGCCTGGAGGTGCGGGAACGGTCATGTCCTCGGGCAAATAATGCAGAACGGAAGCGGAAACAAGATGCAGCACCTGTTACTCTACCGGCTGGCAATGGATAGTGAGACGGCTGCTGGAGATCCACAGGAAGTGGATGTGATGGCGGTGGTGGAATGGGCAGCAGATGTGCGGTGCAGCGTGTGCGGGTGCGTGAGAAGCTGGTTCCCGGACCGTTCGACGATTAAGCGGTTAATCAAGCTGGCTCAGAATGTGAGATAAGGAGATCGGATATGGAAAACTGGAACGATTTGATGGAGTACTGCGATCTGACCTGGTCGTGGTATCAGCGGTTGAAAGAGGCTGCGGCCGGGACGTTGAACCGAATGAACCTGGCGATGCATGATTGTATGAAGGAGATGATCGATCCGGAGATGCAGATCACGGATTATGGACGCCAGGTGCTGAGCCGGGCGGAGATCGTGATGCTGGGAGTGCGGCCAAAGGGGCCAGCAGACGGCGTAGTGCTGAATGAGATCAACACGGCACAGGCGGCATACTGGCTGCGGAAGAATGGGGCCGATTGGATTGTCTCGGTGCACCTGAAGATGATGTTCAGCCTTTACAAGCATCCAGAGCAGGCACAGGGGCACCTGGTGATGACATACGGCCACCGGCCGCTGCTGGAGCTGCTGGCGCAGGAAATGGTCGACGGCGAGGACCGGCTGGGCGCCCCATTTAAACTGAGCGAGAAGGGGATGCTGTGGATCAAGAATATGATCGAGATCAAGACCGGGAACTTCGAAAGTGGCATGGGGGACGCGGATGTGGCGGTCGATATGGCCACGCCGGGATCTGAGAAAACTATAAGAGAGGTGAGCGATGGCAAAGACTAAGATTTCTTGGGCGGACCAGGTGTGGAACCCGATCACTGGGTGCACGAAGGTGAGCGCCGGGTGCACGCACTGCTACGCGGAGCGGATGGCCACCAGGCTGGCGAGCTGGATGGAAACCCCGGGGCAGAGCATGGGCGACCTGGTGGAGCTGCTGAAGCCAGTGCTGGACGACAACCCAGCGCGGGCGTGGGCGATGGCGGTGACCGAGACGACCAGGGCTTACGCGCAAGGCAATGACCTGGCTTACCAGGCAGCCGGGATCCCGGGGATGGCGGGGTACCCGGAGAAGCCGAACCAGTTTAAGGTGACACTGCACGAGGATAAGCTGTGGGAGCCGGGGAAGTGGAAGACGCCGCAGCGGGTGTTCGTGTGCTCGATGAGCGATTTGTTCCACCCGGACGTGCCGGTGAGCTTCATCGATAAGATGTTTGGAGTAATGGCAGATACCCCTCGGCACACTTACCTGGTACTTACAAAGCGACCTGAAAGGATGAAGGCATATTTCGACCAGGTCGAACACATTAACTTGGGAATGTGGATGCTGCCCAGCCGGACGGTTGGGATCCTCAACCGGTGGCCACTGCCGAATGTGTGGGTGGGAACAAGCGTGGAGGGCCAGAAGGCGGCAGAGGAACGAATACCGGCGCTGCTGGATACTCCGGCGGTCGTCCACTTCGTGAGCTGCGAGCCGATGCTGGGGCCGGTGGATCTGACGAACATTAATATTAACGAGAATTGGGCCTGGGATGTGCTCCGTGGGTGGCACACGAAAACTGGGTGGGCTGATTATCAAGGTGGATGCAAGAGGTTGGATTGGGTAATCTGCGGGGGTGAGAGCGGTCCGGGGGCCAGGCCGATGCACCCCAATTGGGCCGGGTGGCTGCGAGACCATTGCGCAAAGGCGAAAGTTCCATTTCTGTTCAAGCAGTGGGGGGAGTGGATCCCGGACAGCCAGGTATGGAAAGATCCAGATGTGCCATGGGAAACGATCAATCAAGAAGCGGAAAAAATGCTAAATCATTACCCGCACTTATGGTTAACCCATCACGAATTTGAGGATCATAGCTTTGCATATCGAGTTGGCAAGAAGGCGGCCGGGCGGATGCTGGATGGGAAATTATGGGATGAGTACCCGGAGGTGAAATGAAACACGAAATTATCAAAATAGACAGCGGATTTGAATGTACGGTTTGCGGATGGCATTGGAAAAGCAGACCATCTTCCGACTGCCCAGGGGTGCGGCGGTATGAATGGTTGACGGCTCCGGAGAATCTGCGAACAGAGGGCCAACTGCGCAAGAGAAAGTTGATGCCGGGCGGTCCTAAGTGCGGGGTGGTCCAGGGCGGGAAAGGTGAGTACGAACTTTTTGACCTGGCGCAGGCCGTTCCGGTTTCAGAGGAAATTTTGAAGGCCGAAAGGGAACAACGGCGCAAGGCCAGGCTGCGGAAATGTGCCTGGTGCAAAAAAGAAGTTTATCGGGAAAGGTGGGATGAGGAGTACCACGCTTGCAAGGACTGTCTGCCGGGTGCGATTCAGGCGGTGGAGGAACGAGAGCGGGCCAAGGAGGAGCGGCGTCAGAAAGCAATGGATAAGATGTTCGCCAGGGACCGAAACGCCGCCATCGATTGGGCCAGGGCATTGTTCGAGGAAAAGGATCAGGTGGTTATCCTTGACACCGAAACCACCGGGCTGGATTACGATGCTGAGATTGTGCAAGTCAGTCTGATCGATATGGAAGGGCGGGTATTGATGGACACGCTGGTTAAGCCATCGATCAGCATCCCGGAAGATGCCATCCGGATCCACGGGATCACCAATGAAATGGTGGTCGACGCGCCACGTTTTGCCGAAATTGACGGAAAGTTGATGGACCTGGTGCGGAACAAAATACTGGTGATTTATAACGTATCTTTTGACATCCGGATGATCGCTCAATCCAGTAAAGGGACGAGCGGAATTGTCGCCAGGCGGTTAGCCTGCGCAATGAGTAATTATGCGTCCTTCGTTGGGGAATGGAACGATTACCACGGGAATTACAAGTGGCAGCGGCTTCCTGGAGGGGATCATTCGGCGATCGGGGATTGCCTGGCGACGCTGGAGTTAATCAAGAAAATGGCGGCCAGCAATTATTTATCAACTGACACATTGGAGGTGAGCCATGCATGAGTGTCCGGAGTGCGGGCAGGCCTGCGCCTGCGATGGGGAAGACACGTGGTTCGAGGACGTGGTCGAGTGCACCCACTGCTTAGGAGTTGAGGAGGAGGAGGACGACGGCAGCGGGTGGGAAGATGGCGTTTTAGAAGACGAGGAAGAAGGAGGTTCAGATGCCTGAATTGGAGTATGTGAATGATGAGGACCTATCCCCCCTGGAAAAGCATCCAGGATCTACGACCAGCCCCTTCCCTGACCCTGCAGGGGTTCTGCGCGAAGGGAAGCGGAGCGGGGGAGGTGGATGTTTGGCGGAGGGCCAATATTACTCATAAGGGGTTGCAAGAGGTGCAAGGGCGCGCGCGGCGGGCGGAGGCCTTAGCGGAGGACCTGATGAGGGCGGGAAAGGGCTTGCGGAGGTTCCTGGGGCACTCTGGAGAGTGTTTGATGGACTGGGTGGAGGTGGGGGGCTGCACGTGCGGTTTGGAGAAGGCGATTTCGGAGTGGGAGAAGTTGGAGGTGAAGGATGAGCAAACATAAAATGCTAATCAGCGTTGGGTTCCTGGACTGGTGGAAGGAGCAGGACCCGGACTTGAAGCCACTGCCCTGGCAGGTGTGGGCGATTAAATACATGGAGAAGGGTGAGAGGATATTTTCCTGGGCGCCACGCAGGACAGGGCAAGGGGAAATGATGCGGATGATGAAGTTATTCCTGGAAAGTGAGAGAAAAATTGGTGAAGCAAAAAACAAATTTATTGGAGTTGGCATGCCCGCCTGGATTTTGTTAAACCAATTTGGAAAAATAGTTTACGAGGCTTTTGGGGCATGGCCGTACCTGGTGGGGTCAGCGGCCATGGGCAAGCAGTGGCGGGATGTGGACGTGCGATTAATCCTCGAAGATGCGGAATATGAACGTCAGCTCGGAAAAATAGGGCGGCCGGAGATACTGAACCGTCGATGGTCGGCGATGTGCCTAGCGTTTTCGATCTTGGGTAAACAGGTGACAGGGCTGCCAATCGACTTCCAGATTCAGAGGAACACGGATGCCAATGCGAAGTATCCCAAAGAGGTCCGGCATGCTCTGATTCTGTGTGCGGATGAGCTCAAATGAAAGCACCGACGGGGGCAGTGGTGGGGCTATATTACGATTCGCCCAGGAGCATCCAGGAAGGGGATGTGCTGGAGACGCCGGGTGGGAGATGTTACCTGCTGGTGGGGGTGCGACGGCAAACGAAGGGGATGCACGTGGGCCGGTGGCACCTGAAGGCGGTGGTGGTCGAAAGCGCTCCGGAAGGGGCGAAGGTGCACCCGATCTACTGGTACCCGAGGAAGGCGAAAAGAAGACCTGTCAGGTTTTGAAAAGCAAACCTGACAGGTTCAAGTGTAAACCTGTCAGGTCGGAAGATAGAGAGGAAGGAAGGCGAATAAATGACAGAAAAGAATGACTTGAAATATTATGTCCGTGAAATTTGGAGCGCTCAAACTTCGGAGAGGGCCATGCAGATCTCCGATCACATCGAGATGTTGTTCGCAGTAAAGGAAGAGCAACTTGCGCGGGTGATGGGAGTGCTCCAGAGCTACCAACCGGCAGGATCTCCGCCTCCAGGCGATGAGCCGATTCTGGCAGCATGGATTTTGAAGACAATGCGAGATCAAAAAGAGGAGCTGCGAGGAGAGGCGCTGGGGTGGCGGGCCAGGTGCGAGGAGCTGGAAGGGAAGCTGAAGAAGGCGACCGAGGAGCTGGCCACGCTGTATGGGACGGAGTAAGAACCTCACTCCCTTACCCCCTCTCCACCGTGTGGAGAGGGGGAGTTTTTTTTAATTGTGGTTATTTTGATCCACAAGTGGATCAAAATAACCACGGGGAAGGGAATTATGAGGGGGAAAACTGGGGCTTGACGCGGGATTCAATCAGAGTCATAATCAGATTTGTAAAACGTTACGGTTTTACGGTTAATCAGTTTTTAGTAACGATAATTATTTTTTTGACCGGCGACCCAAAGGGCGATAAGGCCGGTCGTGAAGAAAGCAGGCCTGGGAGATGACGCCCGGGCCAATCAACCGAGTGAGCGCCGGTTTCCTATATAGGAAACCGGCGCTCTACGTTTAAGCTCAAAAGGCAGGGCACCCCGAAAAAGACCTCGGGGCAGGAGGATGAGATGAAGGCAAGAGATTTCCTCGGAAGGTTGGTGATGATCCTCGGGATCGTGCTGGTTGTTTTGGCGGTGATGGCGGTGAGAGTGGGGGCGCAAAGCGAAAACCCGCCAGGGGCTGTAACGCCGGAGCAGTTGAGCGAGCTGCTGAAGACTTTGCTGCAACCGGCTGCGCTTTTAAATGTGGCGGCTGCTGCGCTATCTTTGATCGCCAGTTACGTGCCGGTATGGCGGGAGAAGTGGGCTGCGAAAGATCCAACGTTCAAATCTTTGGGGATGTTGGGGGCAGTGACGGGGCTGGCGGTGATCATCGGCGTGCTGTCGTTTACCAAGGTGGTGGCGATTGTGACGCCGGACAGCACCGGATTGATCTTGCTGGTTATATCCTGGGGAACGGCGCTGTGGACCAACTCGACGACCTACCAATACTCCCCGCCGGTGGCCAGCGTGGTGGTGGCAAAGGCCAAAGTGACCACAGACGCAACGACTAAAGCGCCAAAGGCCGGATAAGGCATGTCAGCAGACTGGCCGTCCTTCTTATTGCAATTACCGGTAGTTGCCATCTTTATCTGGTATTCGCTCCAAATGCAAAAGAATGCCAACGAGATGCAGACCAGGTACCTGGATGCGCTCGACAAACGAGACGCAGAGTATGAGAAACGCAACCAGGCGGTGGTGGAGGCGCTGGGCAACGTGGCAAAGGAGCTGAGTTGCCACGATGAAAACGTGCGGGCCAGGGTTGAGGCGATCGTGGCGGCGGCCAGGAATATGAACCGGAACCAGAAGAGGGAAGGGCAATGAAAATCGATTGGCTAAAACCTGAGCAGCTCGAACAGATGACGCTGGGATTGGACGTGCCGGAAGCGGTGCGGCCAGAGGATGCGCACCCCGAAATCCCCAACCCGGCTGAAGTTTTTATGCGCAAAGAGCTGGCGCGGCAGGTTTTGGAATCACAGACACAGGCAAATCAGTCCAAGAAAGAGGGGCAGAAAGATGCCGCTCAACGCGTTACGGCGGATTGGACGCAGGATTATTCGCTGCTGCGGAATAACGGCTGGCCGTGGCGGGTGGCGGCGTACATTGCCTGGGCGTCGGCGCCACGCAAAAGACGGTGGCCGGAAACGCTGGAAAAGCTGGCAATCGAGGTGCTGGGGCTGACCGGGGCCAGGGTGATCTTTACCTGGCGGAAGAAAAATTCGGGCATCGACGAGGTGGTGGCTTTGATGCAGGCGGCGCCGCTGCTGGAGCACCGGGCCGATTTTTACCAGGCGCTGATCGAGAGCGCATCGAACAGCGACCACCGGAGCAACCCGGACCGCAAGCTGGCCTTTGAGATGCTGGGGGATTACGTGCCGCACAGCGAAGTGCAGCTCACCAAGCCAAAGCCAGAAGATCTGAGCGGCTACAGCGACGCCGAGCTGCAGATGGCCATGGCCAAGAAGCGCAAAGACCAAGAGGCCGAAGAAAAACAGGATGAGTAATAATACAGCGCCGACCATTACGCCAGACCTGGCATTTGCAGAGCGAGCTGCTCGAGAGATGGCTCGGCGCCACCTGTTGAATTTCGGCACCTACGTGTACGACTGGTGGCTGCCCAGGCCGGTGCACGAGCTGCTTTGCAATGCGCTGGAAGAGGTCTACCAGTTCATTGAGACGAGCGGCCAGGAAGGCTGCGGCAGCCTGATCATCGAAATGCCACCGCAGCACGGCAAAACGACCATCGTTTCCCAGCTCTTCCCGGCCTGGCTGCTGGGAAAACGCCCCGATTCAAAAGTGATCCTGACGGCATACGGCGCCGACCTGAGCACCGAGAGCAGCCGCCAGGTCTTGCAGATCATCACCGGCGAGAAGTTTGCAGCGCTGTTCGGCGAGCAATCGGTGGTGGAAGAGCCGGTGCAGATCGCAGCGGACAGCCAGGCCAAGGCAGCCTGGAACCTGGCGGAACCCCACCGCGGCGGCCTGATCGCAACTTCTGTGGGCGGCGGCACGACCGGCAAGCGCGGGCATTTGATCGTGGTCGACGACCCGTTCAAGCTGCGGGAACAGGCCGAAAACCCGGCCGAACGCAAGAAGGTATTGAAGTGGATGACCTCCTCAGTGCTGTCCCGCGTACGCCGGGGCACGGCGATTGTAATTATTCACACCAGATGGCACCGCGAGGACTTAATCGGCGAAATGCTGAAAAGCATGATCACGGACCCCAAGGCCAGGCAGTGGAAGGTCATCAGCCTGCCAGCCCTGCCGCTCGAAGCCAAGGAATACGCCATCAACCTGGACGAGCAGTGGAAGGCGATGCTGCAGGGGCTGTACAAGCCGTTCAGCGACCCACTGGGGCGGGAGCCGGGCAGCAAGACACCTTTATGGCCGGAAGAGTTCCCGGCGTCGCTCCTGGACCAGATCCGCAGCACGCTGGAATCGACCGGTGAATCCGGAGACTGGTGGAGCCTGTACGAACAGCAGCCCAGACCCAGCGAGGGCGTGTTCTTCAACGCAGACGATTTCCCGATCGTCGAGCGGGCGCCTGAAGGATTGGACTGGGTGCGCTACGTGGACGTGGCCATCTCTGAAAAAAATAGCGCGGACTGGAACGCCTCGGTGGCGGAAGCGCTGGGCGAGGATGGAACGCTGTACCTGCGAGACATGATCCGGGAAAAGGGCTGGGACCGCTTCGAAGGGCGCCTGAAGGCGACCATGGTCTCTCCGGATGAGCTGGGCACGCGCTGGGGCATCGAGACGGTGGCATTCCAGGCGCTGGTGCTCAAGGATTTATTGAAGGACAAGGACCTGGCGGCGGTGAGCATGCTGCCGATCACGCCGGATGAAGACAAAGTGCGGCGGGCCAGGCCGCTGCAGACCCGAGCCAAAAACGGAAAAGTACGCCTGGTAAGAGGACCCTGGAACCAGGTCTTTTTGATGGAGATGCTGGATTTCCCGACCGGCCAACACGACGACCAGGTGGACACGGCAAGCGGCGGCCTGGAGATGCTGGCAGGCGGGGCCGGATGGATCGAATGGGCCAAGAAGAAACTGGAAGAAATGAAGGCCCGAAAAGCAGCCCAAGAAGCAGTAGGGCAAGACTTGCCGGTAGAGGAGATGGTGGCCAATGGCGCTTGAAGATAAAGGAATTATGACCGATTTGAGCACTTTGCCGGATGGGCAGTACCAGGTGAGCAACTGGGGCAAGCCCACGCCGTTAAACGTACTCGCACAGCGGAACACGATGTTCGGCCCGGGCGTGCCGGTGATGCCGGTCAACCCGCTGGACCGGCCGCGGGTGTTCGAATACCGACCGGGGATCAACCTGGTGATCATCCCGCGCTATGGGTACGGCCTGGCGGACTTCCAACTGCTGCGCAACCTGGCGCTGGCATGCAAGGAAGTGCGGCTCAACATCGAGCTGATCAAGCGCGAGGTGCGGAGCCTGGAGTACGAGGTGATCCCGAGCGGGAAGAACGACAAGAACGATTACGGCAAGGATATTGCCGAGATAGTAACGCTGCTGGAACATCCGGATGGGCAGATGGACTTCGATTCCTGGATGAATGCCTTCCTGGAAGAGGTGCTGGTGACGGATGCGCTGACCATATACCCCGAAATGGCGAGGGGCAAGCTGACCTCGCTGGATCTGATCGATGGGGCCAGAATCCGGCCGGTGCTGGATTACCGGGGCAAGATCGCAGCGCCACCGGCGCCGGGGTACATGCAAGTGCTGTACGGCATGCCCGCCGGGAGCTGGACAACGGACGAGCTGATCTACCGGCCGATGAATGCCAGCGTCAACAGTCCCTACGGCACCAGCCCGATCGAGTTCTTCATGCTGGCGGTCAACCTGGCGTTGCGGCGGGATACCTATCACCTGGGGTATTACACCGAGGGCAACGTGCCGGAAGCGCTGGTTGGAGCACCGGCGACGTGGACCCAGCCACAGATCGACACCTGGCAGCAGTATTGGGACAGCCTGGTGGCGGGAGACACCACCCAGCAGCGGCGGATGCACTGGATCCCAACGATCGGGACCGGGAGCAACCTGCCGGTGTACGAGTTCAAGCGGGATAACGTGGATACGACCAACCAGGACGAGTGGCTGATGAAGCTGGCGTGCTGGGCCTTCGGCAATGCGCCGCAGGAATTCGGGCTGACCAGCGGGCAGGGATTGGGCGGAACCGGGTACGCAGGCGCCATGGCAGACGTGCACCAACGCTCGATGATCCAACCGGTGACCCAGTACACGTCCAAGATCTTGACCAGGATCATCCAGCACAACATGCGCAAGCCCTGGCTGCGGTTCAAGTGGCTTGGTCTGGATCCGGATGAGGATTTCCTGCAGAAGGCACAAGTGGACCAGATCTACCTGGCATCCGGGGTGTACGACACCGGGTACATCCAGGAGCGGGACGGGATCCCGCCAGGCCACCGGCCCTCGGCGGCTCCCCAGGATGAATACAGTGTGCCAGGTGGGGAGCCTGGCGTGGCAAAGTTTTTTCGTGGCAAAGGCACTCCCTGGCAAAACTACCCGTAGCCAGGTGGAACGGGAGTTCCAGCGGGAGCTGCTGAGCTACTTCGAAGGATTGAGAAAGAGGATTGTGGAGGCGATGAAGCATGATTAAAAGCATCAAACACTTTATTTGGAAATTGTTCCACCGGCATTTTATTCCCTGCCACCGGGTTTTCTTAAGCGACGGCTGGCATAACCTGAAGGATTGAAGGAGGAGAGCGTGAAACATTTAACTGAAGGTCGAATAGTTCATTTCGTGATGCCAAACCACGAACATCGCCCGGCGATCGTGGTCAAGGTGTGGCGCGTTCCGGATTCAGAAGGCCCTGAGCCAATTATGAAAGCACCTGACAATGGCCTGTGCAACCTGACTGTCTTTGTGGATGGGCTGAATGATGTAAAGCCATCCATCTCGGAAATGAATTTTGACCCGCGTAACAATGAAACTTTATTGATGCGCTGCACTTCTGTGACTTACTCGGAAGATGCGCAGCCATACACCTGGCATTGGATCGAGAAGGCCTAATGCCCAATCCACTCCCGCCTGATTTCTGGCAGCAAGAGCACGACTTCCTGGTGAAGTTCGTGGCTCCGCGTATGCAAGGACTGGCAGCGGTTGGAATCGGGCAGGCAGAGAAGAAGCTGGCGAAACTGGGGATAGTCTTCGACAACAGCCTGGTGCACCAGCAGGCGGCGAGCTGGGCCAGGCGCTACACGGACGAGCTGCTGGCGCAGTTCGAGAGCAACACCCAGGGCGTGGTCGGTGAGAAGCTGGCGAGCTGGATGGAAACCCCGGGGCAGAGCATGGGCGACCTGGTGGAGCTGCTGAAGCCAGTGCTGGACGACAACCCAGCGCGGGCGTGGGCGATGGCGGTGACCGAGACGACCAGGGCTTACGCGCAAGGCAATGACCTGGCTTACCAGGCAGCCGGGATCCCGGGGATGGCGTACCATCCACCGGCCCACGTGAACTGCAGGTGCGATACGGCCGTGCGCAGGCTGCGCAAGCAAAACCAATGGGTGGTGGTGTGGCTGACCGAAAGAGACGACGTGGTATGCCAGCGGCGGCTGCTCACGCCCTGGGGCGAGGTAATCGGGTGCAAGGCGCTACACGGGACGATTATCAGCCAGGGAGAATGGCTGGGGAAAAAGTTCAGCGAGGTGGCTCTATGATCGAAGAGCTGGAACTGGACGGATACGACGAGCTGACCAAGGCGCTGACGGATTTGACCGGCGACCAGAACCAGGCGCTGGCGGTGACGGCCATGACCAAGAGCTGCCTGGCGGTGGAAGGGTTTTTGAAGGAATATCCGGAAGCTACGGCGGCCAACCGGCCGGGCAGGGTCGACGGGAAAGGCCGCCCGATGGGCTACTACGAGCGCAACCGGGGCCAATGGTACCCGATCAAGCACAAGCCGGTTGGCGGAGTAGCGAAGTTCGGCAAAGCCCAGGGCATCGTGCGGGCCAGGAAGGCGCAGCGGGCGCAGGGCGTATTTGCTTTCAAACTGAACCCCACCAGCCAGCAGCTCGGCAAGAGCTGGACCAGCGAGGTACAGGTAGGAAACGCTGAAATCGTGGGCGTGGTCGGCACGGACGTGACTTATGCCCCGGCAGTGCAGGGTGTGGACCAGGCGGCGGTATTCGCCCAGATCGGCTGGCCGAGGATCGATACGGCGTTGGAGCAGGCGGACCCGGATATCCAGGCAGCCTGGAATGAGATGTTGAACCAGATTCATTTTTAGGAGGAGCGATGGCAGATACCTACGTTTATTTTCAGGGTCCGGCCGGTCCCATACCGGTCAAGGTGATCGATGAAGGGGATGGCACTTTTTCCTTTCCCAGCCACGTAACGGCTACCGTGGGCGAAATGACCGCCAATGCAGGCGCCAACCTCAACACGTCGCTGCTGGCGCTGGAAGGCGGCAACCTGGCGCTTATTAAAGCCGATGTAGATAAGATTCCGGCCCAGGGTCAGGCATTGGCTGCTGCCTCCATGCCGGTGGTGTTAACCGCAGCGCAAGTCAGCACGCTGACCCCACCCGCAGCCATTTCCGGGTATGCCCAAGAGAGCGGTGGCAACCTGGCGGCAATCAAGGCCGACGTGGATAAGATCCCGGCCCTGGGGCAGGCCGTGGCGGCTGCGAGCGTGCCGGTGGTGCTGACGGCCGCCCAACTGGCCACATTGACCCCACCGGCGGCAATCACGTCCGTCCAGGATGGCGGACCGAGCTGGACCTCGATCATGGCCACCACGTCCAGCGCAGATATGTCCGCGGCCAAGGCGAACTTAATCGCTGCGCCTACGGCCGGGTTGAAAGCGGTGATCACCGACCTGTTGATCACGGCGGCCGCCGACATGACGCTGACTTTGACCGAGGAAACGACCAACGCCGACTTCGGCAAGATCAACCTGAAAGCCGGGGTGCCGTTCCACTTCTCGCCGCATGGCAAGTGGAAGACGACCACGGCCGTCAAGCGGCTGCAGGGCCAGACCAGCGGCGCCGGGCAGATCGACATCCTGATCCTGTCATACAACGAGGCCTGAGATGAGCGACGTGAAAAAGGCCTGGGCTTCGAAGAGCGCACTATTCGATCATGCGAGCTTTTTAACGATCGAGAAGCGCGACGACCAGCAGCACCTGGTGGAGGGATACGCCAGCTCGGAGGACGTAGACCTGCAGGGAGGTTTTTGGCCCCCAGACGAAGCCAATGGCCGGCATCCGGATGGACAGGTCTTTTACGAGGGAGACCTGGTGGAAGCGGCTGCGATTGAAAAGGCGCTGCCCGAATACATGGAATGGGCCAGCCTGCATGAAATGCACCAGGACGATTCGGCGGTGGGAACCATCGTTAAGGCCGAAGTAATCCGCGGTGTGGTAGAGCTGCCGAACGGGCGAAAACTCACCAACCCGTTCCACGTGATCGCACATGTAGTTGACCCGCTGGCCTGGGAAAAAGTGATTACCGGCGTTTACAAAGGCTTCAGCATCAAGGCGAGCGTTTTCAAGCTGAAGATCGTAAAAATGGCCGATAAAGTAGTGCGTTTGATCCAGTCGATCAGTTTCGACGAGATCAGTTTAGTGGATCGTCCGGCTAACCCCGGCGCCAAAATTGTGTTGTGGAAGGGAGCCAATATGGCAAAAAAGACTGTGGTCCAGAAGGCCGCCGATCCCACGAAAGCCGTTGAAATGCTTCAAGAGCTGCGGAATGAAGCCGAGCTCGCCGGCGATCTGGAGAAAGCGGGAATGTACACCAACGCAATTGCGCTGGCGATGCAGGCCAACGGCGCTGAGGTTGAAGTCATCGCCGAACCTGCCGAAGAGGCCGAGGGCGAGCACGCTGCCCTGGGCGAGGAACCGCCTGCGGAAGGCGATGGCGAGGCTGCTCCAGAAGCCCCCGCAACTGAAGAAGAAAAGGCCGCAGCGCTGGAAGGGCTGAACAGCGAGCAGCCCGCTGAAGAGGAGAAGCCCCCTGAAGGCGATGCAAAGGATGAGGAGATGAAAAAGGCCGCCTCTCATCCAACCTCGCCGCACCTGGTGATCAAGGCGCTGGCCACCAGCCTGGCTGCCAAGGGCGACGCCATCGCCAGCAAGGTGCTGGCAGCCTACGCTGCGCCGGCTAAGATTGAAAAATCCGAGAAGCCGGCAGACACCATCAGCAAGGCGGACCTGACGGCTTTGGACAGCCGCCTGCAGGAGATCAGCAAGGCGTTCAGCGGCGACATTGCGCGGATTGCCTCAGCGGTCGAGGACCTGAGCGACCAGGTGGAGGGATTGAAGGAAAAGCCAAAATTGCGCGAGCTGCCATGGGGCGGGCCGGCAGGGGCCAACGTAGCCGGGCAGCCGGTGGAGATCCTGAAGGGGCTGATGAACGACCCCAGCACGGATGCCGAGACCCGGCAAATCTTGAGCCAAAAGATTGCGCAGATGGAAATTTTGAACGCTCAGCCCAATTACATTGGGTTTGGTAAGCGGTAAAACCTGCTGACTGGCAGGACCTCACCCCACCTCACCCCGGCCCCCCTCCATGCAATGGAGAGGGGAGGAGAGGAGGAAGGGAAGACACTCTCTAAGGAGAAGAACGATGAATACAATTTCAGATCTGTCTCAGCTCAGCCAGCAGGCGCTTGACCAGTTCAAGAAATCCCTGGCAGCGAGCAATCGCCGGCAAGGTGACCCGCGGGTAATCGCAGAGGTCTCCAAGGCCGGAATCAACCAGGCCACCGGCCTGGTATGGTACGACCTGCAGTCGCCTGCCAAAAACCTGTTCCCGGTCTTGACCCCACTGCGCAACCGCATCCCCCGGGTTCCGGGCGGCGGCGGCACGGCCACCAACTGGATCAGCGTAACGGCGATCAATGCGCTGGGGCTGCGCGGGTTCGTGCCGGAAGGCATCCGCAACGGCCTGGTGACCACCACGGCCACGCCCAAGAGCGCCTCCTACAAGTCGTTCGGGTTGGAAGACTCGGTGACCTTCGAGGCCGAGCTGGCGGCGGAGAATTTCGAGAACGTGCGCGCCACCACCGGCCAGCGGCTGCTGTGGGCGACCATGATCGAGGAAGAGGTTTCCGACCTGGGCGCCAACGGTGATTCGATCCTGCTGGACGTGCCCGTACTGGGTGTGCCGGTAGCGGATGCGGCAGGCGGAACCATCCCGGCCGCAGCCCACTACTACATGAACGTGTTCGCAGTGACCCATCACGGGTACCTGGGCTCAAGCCTGGCAACCGTGCCGGACCTGGTGAGCGTGACCCCAGCGGACGGTTCGGCGGCCTTCACCTATGGCGCGGGCCTTTCGAAGGTCTCCAACCAGGCCGACATCACCACCCTGACGCCTGCGGACACCTGGGGCGTGCACGCGACGTGCACCCAGATCCCGGGCGCCATCGCTTACCTTTGGTTCCTGGGGACCAGCACCAACAACGGCAAGCTGCAGAAGATCACCACGATCAACAGCGTGAGCATTACCAGCTACGTGACCGCCAGCCGGGCCGCGCTGCCCACCGGGGCGACCGATTACTCCAAGAACGCCTATGCCTACGATGGGCTGCTTTACCAGGCTTACAAATCCGGTTCAGGCGCGTACGTGGCGCACCTGGCCGCCGGCACTGCCGGAGTTGGCACCGGCCTGACCGGCGACGGAGCGGGCGGGATCGTGGAGATCGACGCCATGTTCAAGGACCGCTGGGATAACTACCGCCTGAGTGTCGACGAGATCTTCGTCAACAGCCAGGAAGCCAAGAACATCACCAAGAAGGTGCTGGGGACGGGGACGACCTACCCCAACATGCACCTGGTGGTGCAGAACACGGTGGATGCCCAAGGCAACATCGTGGCCGGGGCGCGGGTGGCCTCGATCCTGAACAAGTTCGCCCAGACCGGCAAGCAGGACGTGCCGATCACGATCCATCCCAACATGCCACCCGGCACGATGATGGGCGTGACCTGGAGCCTGCCGTACCCAGTCAACAACGTGCCCAACATCTTCGAGAAGAAGCTGCGCCGGGATTACTACCAGATGGAATGGCCGCTGCGCACCCGCAAGTACGAAAGCGGCGTCTATTTCGACGGCGTGCTGGCCCTGTACTTCCCGCCGGCGATCGACATCATCGACAATATCGCGGACGTTTAACCTCACCCCCCGGCCCCCTCGGAACCTCACCCCCGAGCCCCCTCTCCATCCCGACCAGAACATCGGGATACATAGGATGGAGAGGGGGAGCGGAGGAAAAGGAGAAAACTGGTAAACCATGGATTACACCACGCTCGCAAACGTCAGGGCCGACGCGCACATCGTTGAAACCACCGATGATGCGCTGATCAGCCGCAAGATCACCCAGGCCAGCCGGGCCATCGACCGGCTGGTGACCGGGCGGGAAGACGCAATTGATTACTTCAAAAGCGAAGCAATCAGCGGCGAGATCCTGTCCGGATACCGCAACCCGTTGATCGACAACCATGGGCGCCTGCTGGCCTGGCCACACAAACCGATCATCACCGCGGTCAGCGCCATAGCCTTTCGGATGGATCCAACCCAGGGCTGGCAAAGCCTGGATACTCAATCACTCATGATCAGCGGTGGAAAGGCAGTGGAAGTGTGGGGGACGTTTCTGCGTGGTAGGTCTATGGTGCAAATCAGCTACACGGGAGGGTTGGGGGCTGCCACAGCCAACCTTCCCGACGATCTGCAAGAGCTGGCCACCCTGCTGACGATCCGGTTCTACAAGGAGAGCCAGAGCGGGATGAGCGACACGATCGGGATCAACGACCTGGGAACGGTGCAGTACATCAAGGCGCTGCCGATCCGGGTACAAGATGGCCTGGCACGCTATACGAGAAATGTCCCCTGGTGAGCTATGAGTGTAGCAACTGTTAAAACCAAACTGGCAGCAATGCAGATCTTGATCAGCGGAGTTAAACATGCTTTCGTTCAGGTACCTGAAAGCCTAAATACGGCCGAGCTGCCGGCGTTCATCAACCTGACCGGGCAAGCGACCGACGACTGGCAAAACCTGGGCGATGGGATGGACCTGGAAGCAAGGATCTATACCATGCGACTGTACGTGCTGCCGGTGGTGCTGGGGATCCCGGGAGAGGGAGAGCGGCTGTGTGAGCCGTTCTTCACGAGGGTGCGGGATTACTTTGCATCTCACCCGCTGCTGGGAAACCTGGCCGGGGTGCAGATCGCACTGGTGACCGGCGACTCGGGCGTGATCGCTTTCCCGTTTGACAACTCGGAGCAAAAGTACCTCGGGATCGAGTTCAAGCTGCAGGTCCAGGAACATATCGGGTTCAATTATGTTGAATAGGAGTAAAAAACTATGAGCGCACCAACTGGAATGAGATCGGGCGCTGGGTTTCGGTCTTGTGTTTTGTTTGCGTTGGATGCGGCAGGCCTGCCGGCCGCAACCAGCGAAACAGTGCCTTATGAAGGGGTGAAATTATCGGGAGCCAAGGTTCTGACGGTCACCGACCCGGAACCGCGGAAGATCTTCCACACCGGCGATGATTCGATTGTGGCAAAGGACATGCTGCCGCCACTGGAAGGAATGAGCGCCGAGCTGCATGCCGGAAAGTTGAACGACGTGGTGGATGCACTGCTTTCCGGCCAACTGCAATTCAGCGTTGGCGATATTGCCATGTTCGGCGGAGGCACCGACAAGCGCGGCTTTGAAACGCAGGTAGGGCTGCTGGGGTACCAACATGCTCCGGACGCTGACGTGGATGCCGGCAGCGCCGGTACCGGCGGCTGGAACGGGATTGTTTTCCCGAAAGCCTATATCTTCCAACGGGAAACCGGTTTCAACGACCAGCCGGCGGACCGGGTTTACAGCGTGATGCCGATGACCGTGGCCAAACACCTGTGGGGGCCGGCTTTTACGACAATCGTCGAGGGCTTCCTGAGCAGCCAATATATCCGGACGTACAGCGTGGGCCGTCCCAAGATCATCGCCTTCAAGGCAGCTCACTCCAATCCCGCCACGGTGTATGCCTGGCCGGTTGGGGCTGTGCCGCTTTCAATCACCAAGGTCAAGGTTTACGTCATCGGGGTGATCGCTACCCCAACCATTTCGCTGACCACCGGGATTACCTTTTCTCCGGCGCCGGCGATCGACGCCAATATCACGGCGGTGTACGAGTATTAACCTCACCCCCCTGCCCCCTCTCCATGAGATGGAGAGGGGGAGAAAGAGGAAGAGAGAAAAGAAAAGCGAGAGAATATGAGACCTTCGGCGATTGTTGAGTTTGGAGAGGCGAAGCTGGTGATCGTGCAGGCAACCGGGTTGATCGGGATGCAGCGATCGATCATAACCTACCAGGAAGCGGAAAAGAATAAGGACGAGAAGAATGAGGCGGTGAAGATCTTCCGCAGCATTACGTACCCTGACCTGGTGGCGCCGGTGACTGAGGCGAAAGGGACCATTGCCATTTACGATGGCGAAGGGAAAGCGCAACTGGTGGATCTATCCAAGTGGCCACCGACGTTGGAGCAGGTGATGGCCATGCCGGACGAGCTGATCTACGCCTGGGAACAGGCGGTGTACCAGCTCAACCCGCACTGGAACCCGGCGAACCGGGTGCAGAACGCGGAGGCTCAAAAAAAAGAACCCAGCTCGCCAGGCGTCTGAACGTTTTCGCGGCAGGCGGAGAGGTGGTGGAGGGCGACCCGCCTGAAGAAGAGGAGCTGGAAGGAACGCCGGAAGATATGGAGCTGGCCTTCCAGGTCTTCACCCAGATGCAGGCCACCGACTGGAGATTTCTGCCGGCGCCTGGCGGGCTGCTGGACCAGCCCGAGCTGCTGATGAACAACCTGTTTATTCTTGCCGGTAAATACCAGGAGTTAAAAAATCCCAATGTCTGACGAAAAAGAGCTTCAGGTAAGAATTCGATACGTGAATGACCCTTCAGGCGCTAAAGAGGCCCAGAAGACCGCGGACAGTCTGAAGGATGGAACCAAGCAGACCGGGCAGGGAGCGGATCAGGCCAGTGCACGCGTCAAGGGTTTGAACGACCGGATGAATGAGCTGGCGAAGATCAGCGCGGTTATAACTGTTGCCAGCGGGGTTATGTTTGCCGGCATGATGAAAGCCGCTCAATCCTATGTCGGCCAGGTCGGTACCACGGAGACGGCTTCTAAACGTTGGATATTGGCCAATCAGAGTATTGAGGAATCAACTACCCGAATAGGTCGGGTGATTGTCCAGGATGCCATTCCATATTTGGAACAGGCGGCGAAAATTGTTGAAAATATCGCCTCCTTTGCCGAGAAAAACCCGCAGGCTGTTGATACTGTCCTGAAATTTGTCGGGGGTAGTCTTCTCGTTGGAGGTATTGCCACGGTCGGCGCCGGAGCATCTAAATTGATTGGCGGAATTGGAGGATTACTTGGAGCGGGTGCAGGAGCTGCGTCATCAACTGGAGCAGCCGCCGTAGCTGGCAGTGAGATTGCTTTAGGAAGTTTTGCCGTGGCTATTCCGCAGGTAGTTGTCGCATTTGGCCTGCTGGCTGGTGCTACGATTGCTTTGCAATCAACTTTCAATGATGCGCAAAAACGTGCGCAAGATACACTCACTAATATGCCACAAAAGGAAAAAGATGCTGCTAGTCAAACCCATGGCCTGGGTGAAAGTTTTGGATCCCAATACGGACCGGCGATTCAGGCTTATGCCAAAAACGCTACTAAAGACGAACTCGAAAAATATCCTTTATTGCAACAGCAATTGGATTATACAAAACAAAATATGGCGAACGCTGGTGGCTCATCTGTGGCATCCGATCCGCTTAAGGGTTTTACATCCGATACAATCATTGCCTATAACCAGTATTACCGGCAGGAAGAGCAGGCGCTGAGGGCGCACCTGATCCAGCTCGGCCAGAGCCAGCGGGACTTCGACCTGCAGCAGAGCTACGAGGTGGCGGACTACAACCTCCAGCGCAGCCGAACCCAACGGGACTTCGACCGCCAGGAGGCCATGAGCGCCTATGAATATGGCCAGCAGCGGTTCATCGCAGCGCGGGATTTCGGGATCCAGATGGTGCGGAGCGAGCAAGACTTCCAAAAGCAGCGCCAGCGGGCGACGGAAGACTTCCAATTCCAACTGTGGGACATCGCCCGGAGCGGGGATGCCTTCAGCTATATGCAGGCTACCCGGCAGTTCAAGGTGCAGCAGAACCGTGACCAGGAAGATTACGACCTCAGCCGGCAGAGATCGATCGAGGATTTCACCCGCAGCCAGGCGGACCAGGCGCAGGATTACCAGGTGCAGCGGGCGTTCCGGCTGCAGAGCTTCCAGATCGAGCTGGGAGACCAGGAGCAAGACTTCCAGATCCGGCGAGACCGGGAAGCGGTGCAGCGCAAGATCCAGCTCAGCGATATGGAGCAGGATTGGAACGATCAGGAACGGGCCAGGCGCCAGGCCGTGTCTGATGCGCTCAACACTATGAACGATGGCACCGAAAAAGCCGCAAAACTGTTTTCGGATTTTTCGAGCTACATGATCGGCGATATGCAGGTTCTGGTCGATGGAGCGGCGAGATTACAGGATTACTTCAAGGGGCTGGCGCTGCCATCGTCCGGCGTGCCATCCAAGGATATGGGGGGTTATACCTCGCCCGGTCTGTACATGATGCACGACGAATTCGTACTGTCGCCCAGCTCGACCCGGGCAGCGGAAAAGATGATGCGCGGCCGGTTAAACCAGGACAACGTGCTGGCGATGCTTTCAGGCGGGGGCGGAGCTGCGAACATCACGATCAACGATCACCGGCGCTTCGACAGCCGACTGAGCCCTGAAGACCGACGAGCCATCCGCCAGGACAACGAGAATCTATTCAGTGAGGTGTTCGGATGACCACCTACACCGTTTCGGGGACCATCACAGCCGGCGGGCTGGGATTGGCGGGGGCGAGCGTTTCGGACGGCACCCGGAGCGCGATCACGGCGAGCGACGGAACCTACACCATCTCAGCCGTGCCGGCGGGAAGCTACACCCTGACCCCAACCAAAGCAGGGGCGAGCTTCAGCCCAGCGACGCTGGCGGTGGAAGTGGTGGATGCGGCCTTGACCGGGAAGGATTTCAACGGATACGTCACCTTCATGATCGGGACGAGCCTGGTGGGATTGACCGATTTGATGAAGCTAACCCAGCCGGTGCCCTATCCAAAATCGACCTACCATCCCTGGTCCAAGCCGGTAGCCCTGGGGGATGGGTCGATCCGGGGGCTGGGGTGGAAAACCATCACCTGGTTCTGGAAGGATCTGAAACCGGCCGAGATCGAGCAGCTCCGGACGTTCTGCGCTGGGGCTTCGGCTGAAGTTTATATTGTGACTCGGCAAAACGTGGGGGATGCCTTCATGGCTTATAAGGCGGTGATGATCTGGCCGGAAGAAGACCGGGACTTTTTGCGCAGAATGGATATCGAGTTCAAGTTCCAGAGATTGGAGCTGCAAGCATGATGGCGCGGGCCGCTACTTCAGAGGAGCTGGGTTTTTTCAGGAGTGATGGACAGTGGGAAAAATTTTCTATATACTTGCACGTCCCCACCACGATTTTCACTGCTGTCGTAGATTCTGTAACGGCGGGAGTGGACCCAGTCGTCGAGGTGAATTATCTCAACGGGGTTGGAAGCACAGGGGATGTCCTCGAGGATATGACCTGCCTGGTCGGCACAACCGCCGGGGCTTCAGATATTGGATTCGTGCGGGTTCGGTCGATCGATGGCTCGAAAATCACAATTGGCGAGGCTTCCGACATCTCCTGGGTAGGAGGGCTGTGCCTGACCGTTATCGATGATTTCGAGTACTGGGCAAAGAAGCTCAGCTTCCTGGGCGGAGTTTATAAGATCGAGAGCGATGTTGCCTACACAGACCAATTTACCAGTATGGCTCCGGTTCCTGTGATGGGGCCATATATCCGAGTTGTCGAGCTTGTAGGGGAGACACTTTCGGTTACGACGAGAGCTTATCAGTCGTGGGTACCAGATGGTTCTGGGGTTGACTCATGGAGCTGGGATTGTTCTGGACCTTCTGTTGTTGACACAATCGATGATGAAAGGGGTGGGTTCACTGTTATCTTCAATCAGACAGGATTGTATCGTATTCGTTGTGGGGTCACGGCTAATGGGAAGACCTCGACAGGTTACCGTTATATCAGGGTTTATGATGCTGTTGATGACCCAAGAATTACTGGATTCTCACTCCAGAATCTAAACACCTCGCAAGCTGAAGGGGTTTCGTTTCAGATTGATTGGTATAACATAGAAGATATTTCCCTGTTGAAAGATAGGATGTCTGTTGTGCTGCTTTCTGAGAACCACTACGGTAATTCAGTGGCAGACATCAACCCACTCGGAGATTATGCTGGGAATATCTTCACCTTAGGTCGGGTTGAGAGTGGGTCGATTAGTTTTGATTCAGAACTCAAGAAAATTACATTTTCAGTCCAGGGGAATACTTTCTGGATGAAAGCAGCTACCGCCTGGCCTTTTGTCCTGATGGATACCCATGCTACACTCCCGGGGCAAGATGTCCTTGAAGTAGATTGGATGCATATCGATAACCTAACAGTAGATAAGGCACTGTGGGTCTGGGCTTTATACCGGAGTACGATCACACGAAGTACAGATATTTATCCATCAGGTGATGAGAAACGAGCCTTCTCTTGTGCTGGGAATCTAGGCCCATTATTCGATCAAATCACGGGTTTCTCGGAACAGATAGGAGCTGCACCTATCACTGACCGGTATGGCAGACTCTTCGTCGAAATTGATCCACAACTCTTACCTGTAACCGCTCCTGAAGGTATGCCGCAGCGGGGAGATGTTCTCATTGTGATGCACATCACCAAGACAGATTGGATGGAACAAATCCAGATCAAGAAATTGGATCATTCTCCGATTGGTTGGTATCAAATGGGCGGGTTTTATTACAACGGGAATACATTTGACACCATGTTAGCGACAGCCCCTGGGAATGCTCTGAAGCAATATGGGACATCTCAAAGTAAGAGTAATTTTGTTGTCTCATCCCAGGAACAGTGTAATGAATTTTCTGGACTGCTGCTTGCTAAAGAGAATAACCCTTTCTCCAGTGTGATAATCCCGTTGGTCGCTAATAATCAGCTCATCGATGTGGCTCCTAACCAATACATAACCATCAGCTTAGAACCATCAGATACTCCCCTGGGAGTCACATGGGATCATGTAAAACTTATTGTCAGGAAGATCAATTACACCTGGGATGATCAAACTGGTTCTGTCACCCCGATACTGGAGTGTGAAGCAGAAGTAAGCGGACCTCCTGGGGTAACTATTATCCCACCGGCATTACCAGCGAATAACCTTCCCCCTTTCAAGCCATTTACGTTCGCTCCTGTGAGTCTCCTGCCACCTTACCATGGGACGACTTATTCTAACCCGCAACCTAACCCTCCCCAGGAACCGGAGAAGATCCCTACCCCGAATTGTGCTGCGGATCTGGATGCCCCTGCCAATGGCCCCTGGACTTTATTTTATGGCGGCATTTTAGAGCAGTATGATTATTACATTTGGAACAGGCTTAATGGGACAATTCGTTCAAACGACCACGTTAATAAAACCTCTTATCAGATAAACGGTAGATTCCAGGAACGCAACCTTTCTACTAATTTGTTCGAAGACACAGATGCAGATGACTTTTATGTAATAGAAGCCTATGCTTACAGTCCAACCACCGGATTAAGTACCCTTATTAGCACTGGGGTCCATGATGCTCTTGGTTCAAACAAAAAATTCGTGAGAACAGGTAAGTTTCCAGTACCAGCTTCAACCAGGATTGACTGGTATAAGCTCACCATACCCGGGACTTTCAACGTAGATCACGTTGAGATTTCCTATGGATTTTTGGGACACGACACTCCGTTAGAGATTGGGCCCTGGGGTTGGGGTATGCTGATGACCGGAGGGATTTACATCTGGTGGAAGGAATGGAAATGGTTTCTTTCGAATATTGATAAAAGCGACCTTTCCTTCCAGGTTATCCCAGCGGGTGGTGAGATCTGGACTGGACAATACTTCGAAGGAGACATAAAGTTTTTTCCACGGTATTGGGATTCGGATATTGTCTATATAGATCTAACGTATATCTGGAATAGACCTGGTAACGCTATAGGCGGACCTGCACTTGCTTCGAGATTTTACCCAGCAACCAGCGAAGGGATTGCTGAATCTTTATTGGCCAAACCTCTAACCTTTCAGGGCCTCTTTTCTTCGGCCGGTTCGATCGGTACTGGATTTCCCGGTGTGAATATTGGGACTGAATCTAGAGGTGGGGATACAGGACAAGGCCATGGGAATGTCTGGCAGTGGGGCCAGATCATCCTAAATCCAATTTCTCGTTGGAGAATCATCCTAGACAACGTACTTCTTTGGAATCTATGTCCATAATATCCCTCCGCCGATTGTTCGATACCAAGTTTGCTGGGAAACAGGGGACTTTGCACGCGGTCCCAGCAGTCATGGGAGATGGGCTAGGAAATGTAGAAACTGGTCAGCCGAATATGGTCCATGTTCGGGTGGAAGGTATGGTTTTCCAGGTCTTGAATTACCGTATGAGTGCCCAGGATGAAGCACTGGTGTGGCTTGGATATGATCCTTACCAGCCAGAGCGGACCCAGATCATCGGGGCCAGAGTTGGGCTGCAGAACTGGGGAGAAGGGAACGTCAGTCCTGTACCTCCTCATGGGATCCACCATCAATTTCCGAATGAAGACATGATGGAGATATTCTCTAACCAGATTTTGAATCTCAGAGTCTGGGGTGATCCAGATGTCCCACTTGGGATCGTGATCCACGATGGGATTTGTTTCAACGATGGTGTAGCAATCTATGTTCCTCCTCAGAAGATCGACCTTTCCTTCAATGTTGCTGAGATGGAGGAGGATGACCAATATTTCATTTTGGTTTATGTCAACTCATCCGGGACTGTTTTATTGACGGGGCCTGGTAACCATAAGAGTATTGAAACTGAGTCTTTATCAATCACGGAAGATTTCCCAGAGATCCCCGCTGGATCAGTTGCATGTCTGGCTCTCATAAGACTTTATACCTTCCAGAAGATGTTTTATATTGGGAGGGATGGGGCTGACATAATTGACCTAAGATTCCCGGGGAACTGGGGTGCTCTAATAGCCCCGAAGGCACATCACCCGTCCCACGAAGATGGGGGTGGAGATGAGATCAGCGTAAACGGGTTATCTGGGCTGCTTGTCGATGGACAGAATCCACTCCCACATGCAAGCAGCCATGAAGGGGGTGCTGACTCTCTGGATGGGTATTTCGAGCGGGCCAGGTTGATCGTCGGCGGGGATATGCTGTATCGACCAGTTGGGTCGTATGTCAACCGGAAAAACCTGGAGGGAACACCTCCGATCGAATTAGGATGGTACACGTGGGGGACAGGCGGTCAGCAGAGTTGGGTTTATCCAATTGTTGCTGAATCCCCCGGCTTTGTAGCCGGGACTCCTATCACGATCGACTTCACAACCCGCCTGAGCCGCTACTACAGTGCTTGGGGCGATCAGTGGTACTACTACTGGCAGATCCAGCGCGACGACGGCGCAGGGGAAGTTCTTGCATCGGGCGGCTTCACGCCCAGTGGGAACAGTCAGACCGGTGATGACTTCGATGTGACGGGGACTTTCCTGGATGCCACCCCGACGACAGGTGTCTACGTTGTTGTACAGTGGTTCACATGGCATACGGGGATGTACCCACCTGCAGGTCAAATAACTGAAGTCTGGACGAATTCAGGCTTCCTGTCAACAACCTACACGGTAAACAGCTCAGCCAGGCTACCGATCGGAGACGAGGGCGATCTGCTGGTGGTTGATGGCGGCGAGCCTCACTGGCTGCATCCAGCAGACCTATCAATCGGTAATGCTGACACACTCGACGGCCTCGACAGCACAGATTTTGCACCAATAAGCCATACCCACACCCTGGAGGATTTGCAAGTGGCTCAAATCAACCATACGGATACAAGCGGAACAACCACCTACGTGGGCATGAGTAAGGCAGATGGCACCTGGTGGTTACAAAAGATTGATCAAAGCAGCAATCCGACGATTATTGGACACGCCAGCATAACCAACAACGGCGGGTATGCTACTTACTCCGCAGCCTGGACCGCACGGGCCAGCCTGACCTACGGCAGATATGACGAGGCATTCTAATGACAACTACCCTGACGAAACTACCAGGATCAAAGTGGTGGGTCGAGACGGACGATGCCACCAACCAGATTGTAGCCACGTTCAACAAAGAGGATATCAAGAGCCAGATCGCTACCCTGCAGACGACACTGGCCAGTTATCCCAGTCCAACCCAGGACGCTACAGATGTAGCAGACCTGATGGTAGCAATCGCTGGAAAGTGGACGCCTGCCAAGAACACTCGCATCGTTGGATTGATCAATACAATGTTTACCGTTCGACAGGGGAACGCTGATTATTCGGAGATCACCCGAATTACAGCACTGATCAGCACCTTGCAAGCGACCTTAGCGAGGCTGGTGTAGCATGGCGATCCGAGTCAATAACGGTGACACCACGCTGACCTCGACTACCGGCTTCGACACCGTGACAGCCTGCGCGGCAATGCATGCGTCTGGACTGACCACGATAAATTCCAGCAAATACTCCGCCGTGTTTACCGCTCCCAACACTACCAACAAGTGCACCGGGGCAATCCTTTTCATTACATCCCCGGGAATAAGTTCTGGTGGCGCCACGATCGACGTGGCCCTACAAGAGTACAACGGAGCCTCATGGGCAGATAAGGTGGTGGTCAGTGTCGTGACACCCTTTAGTTTCCTGGGCTACAACATGTTTCGATTTGCTGCTCCTTACCAATTCACCACAACAACCGCAGGGTATTACCGGATTCGGGTTGGTTACACTGGAACGTTTAGCTCATACCCTATCACTGTCACCGACAGTGGAAACACGCTGCCGTGGGCAAGCTGGATCCAGGACTTGACCGGTGCAATTGCATCGACCGACAACCTCTATGTGCTGGGAGCCAATAATGCCACCCGCTATACCGTTACCCGTGACGGTACAGTAACATTCGGGTCTGGCGCATCGACCGAAGTTGCCGTGGCCAGGTCAACCAATAATGCTCTGAATGTTGGTTCGTATGGTAGTTGGGTGTCGGACGTTGCCGCATCAGTGACGACCACCATCAAGGGCAATATCTCGATCAGTGATGGCGGCGTCTGGCAGAGGGGGTCAGTCGCCAGTCCATACCCGATTGCATATGTCGACACGCTCATTCTTGATGAAGCAACCGCAGGCGGCGATTATGGGATCGTCATTGGGTCTGTAAGCACGAGTTACCCGTTTGTACTGACATTCACGGAAGTTGGATCAGTCTCCTATGGAACGCCAACCACAAACTATCGAGGTCTGTATACATCGGGTGTTGGGACAGCCGCCGACCCGTTCATTATGGCCTCGTCGGTTGATTGGGCCGTCGGAGAAGAGATTGTCATCGGGGCCGCCTCGAACAGTGCTACAAACTACAATGAGTGCGAGACAAGGTTTATCAAAACGAAGAACTCGGCTACCTCATATGTTCTCAGTACGACTGCGGGTGGGGCTGAAGCAGCTCTAACCTACACTCACTCCGCTAACGTCGAAGTCCGAAACCTTACCCGCAATGTGATCACCAAATCCAGCGCGGTTGCTCGTGGCTGGTATGCCCAGAACAACAATATCACCCCGGGGACGACAACCATCCAGTGGGTAAGACACGAGAACACTGGCTCAAATATTGCCAATAAAGAGGGATTGCGGCCCTGCACGCAAACTGCTTTCACGCAGACGACCGTGTTCGATTATAACGTTGGCATCACGGGAGGGCAAACCGGCTCGACACCAACAACATGCTGGTACATGGTGAATAATAGAACAGTGAAAACCTTCACCGGGTTGACTCTGTATAGTTCCGGAGCGACTGTCGATCCAACCTACCCAATATTCGTCAATGCCCCAAACACGACTATTCAAGATCTGGCGGCATTCGGCATGTATGGTAATGGCGCCTATATCACCGGCTCGAAGGTGAATCTTCTGAACTATAGAGCGTATGGGTGCAATCGAGCTGCGGGTAGCGGACTTGGCGGTCTTCTTCTTGGGCCCGGATACGGGGGAACGGTGACTGGCGAAATCCACTGTAGCAGAAAGGGACTGGTCATCAATGGTACTGGCCCTCTTGCAACGTTTACCGGGGTGCTATTCGGCACAAAGGGGTACAACAACTCTGGCGATCTGAGCCTGACGGCTGGATTATCTCCGGACTTCCTACTCGATAGCTGCTCATTTGGCTCACCTCTTCTATGGTCAACTGGGTATGAGCCTCACGTCAGTGGAGCTGATGGTACTCGAATTCGTTTCAAGGACTTCGGTGCTGTCGCTGGAGCACACCGTTGGTACGATAACTATGGTGTCTATTACGCTACCGGAGCAGGATTGACAGATACAACAGTTCGCAACTCCGGGGAGTTCTGTGTCAGGATGGAGAATCCAGGGTACGCCTATGGAGCAGCTTCCTGGGCATGGGATCAGTTCGTCGGCAACGTCCAGGCTAATCCTGATAAGACTGTTCAGATATCGGTGTGGTGCAAGATCAACAATGCCGCTTTTTGGGCGGGAGTAAGCACCATGCCAAGACTAACAGTCAACTACGATAACGGGACGACCTTCTGCCCGGCATCAGCAATCGCCACACAGACGACCGGCTGGCAGAAACTCTATCTGGTATTCGATCCCGCCACCTCGTACCCATCCTGCACTGTCACTCTCTCGATGCAGACAGATGCGGCAGGAAGTAACGCCTACGTCTACTGGGCTGACCGGAGCTTTGCATATCCGTCGGGATATGTCGGAGAGACGAACACCCTAAAATATTGGGCCGGTGGGATGCCAATTCCTGAACAGATTTCGACGGCCCTGTCAGCTCAGGACGTGTGGAATGCAGCTTCGAGCACCGACTACGGAGCAGGGTCGATGGGGGAGAGGATCAAAGCGATGCTGGTTAGACAGAGCACCGTAGCCTCTGCCACCGGATCAACCCTTGTGCTGGACAGCAGCGCTTCGGCAGTCGACGACTACTACAACGAAAACTACGTAGTGATCACATCGGGAACAGGGACCGGCCAGGCCAGGAGAATCACCGACTACACCGGATCAAGCAAAACGTTGGCCATCAACCGGGCCTGGACGACCAACCCGGACAGCAGCTCGACCTATGCGATCATCCCATTCTTCGACGTAGCAAGGGCTGTCTTCGAAGCACTTACAGCTACCAGTTGGGGAGCCGGTAGTATGGGGGAGTGGCTGAAGCAGCTCCACAACGCATCCTTGTTAATCGGACCAATCCCGGGAAAGATAATCTAATGAGCATACCCGTATTGATGCAACCAAGTTACCCCATTCAGGTTCCGGATATTAGTGACTTCCAGAACTACACAGCACAGAACCAGCGGATAGGAATCAATTACGCCCTGGTGAAAGCCGCCAACCCAAGCGTTCGAGCAGTGATCATCAAGGCCGCCGAGGGTGACTGGCCGGGCTACGACGCAAAGATCGGTCAAGAGCAAGCCGTGGGCTTCCTCAATGTCGGCCTGCCAGTCATCCCATACTCGTTCTGGCACGATGAAGTTCCACCAGCCGATCAGGCCAGACGACTAAAAACAGCGATCGCTAATTGGGGATACACCCCCAAACAGGCCATGGTGGATATCGAGGACACTGATGCTGAATCCTGTAGGCCACCGACCAGGATACTTCTTGTCTCGGAGTACCCTGCCTGGTGCAAGAAGGCTAAACAATTGATGCTGCTGTGGAAAAACGTGCTGGATGCCCACGCGCAATCCCTGGGGTTTGCGCCATTCTGGTACAGCGGAGAGTGGTATCAGGGCTGGGCGGTCTGGCTGGCCGGGACAAGCTTCGACGGCACACCGGCGATGGATATGAGCTGGCTAAGCAAGTACAAGCTACACTGTGCCAGCTACACCGCGCCATGGATGTATTTGTGCACCGGCTTCACGATGGAGCAGACAATTCTGTGGCAGTGGACGAGCACCGCGCCATTGGGGGTGCAGTTAACAGGATTCCCCAACCCGGGCAGCCTCGACATGAACTACTGGCTCAAGAGCGAGGCAGAGTTCAATACGTGGATCGGAGCAGCGCCGGTGGTAAAGCCTCCGCTCAGCCTGGAAAGCCTGGATATAAGAATAGCTGCGCTGGAAAAGAAGGCGGGGCTGGCATGACATTCGTGAAATCTCGGTCAAGAATTTGATTTTATTGGAATATTGAAGGAAATTGTAAATTTATGCCTACGGGGTGAAGGTGGACAGGGGCACCTTTTCGTAGGCATAAAATCTAGCTTACGAGCTGAAGAGGGCGAAGATCCGGAAGGGTCTTCGCCCTCTTTTGATTCGGGCTCGGGGGGGAGGTAGAACTGCAGGAGCCCGCGAATGGTGGAACCATCCCGTTCAACGGTGAGAGTGGCGATGATGCCGAGGAATACCTGGCGTAAGGGCTCCGGATCGGGGAGGGTATAGAGGCGCTGGATACGATTGGCGAGGGTGTGGAGCTGGTGAAGAGTGTAATGAGTGGCCGGAGGTAGATCATGTTTTATTTTGGCGAGATCGGTCTGGATCTCAGTTTCTTCGGCTTCCAGAGCGGCGAGTTTGGCGATAGTGGAACGTGGGGCATCGGTACCCTGATCGGCAAGGACTTCGTTGACATTATTAATACGCCGGCGCACGTTGGCCAGGCGACGGTTGAGGTCGGCGCGTTCGGCTGCCAGAACGGCCGCTTCCTGCTCGGCATCTTGGGCCTGCTGGGCCTGGTGGGCGAGAATGACTTCGGGGTGATTGAGAAAATCAACCAGGTGGTCGACGACGGCTTTCTCCAGGACGGCGCGGGGGATCTGCTGGGCATCGCAGGTATGTTTGCGCTGGCGGGTGGAGCAGGCATAATAATCGTGGCCGGGTTTCTTGTGGACCTTGATGATATGGCCATTCAGCAGGCCACCGCAGCGGGCGCAGCGGACAAGGCCGCTGAGCAGGAAATGGCTGGCTCGCCGGCGGGGATTGGTTGGGTCCTGGCGTAAGGGAGCGTTGCGGGAATTCTGTCCGTTGACCTTTTGGACGGCCTGCCAGGTGTTTTCGTCGACCAGGGGTTCGAAGGCGTCCGGGATGACCAGGTCGGCATAATGCAGCTCGCCGTGATAGATGGCGTTGGTGAAAAAATCCTTGTAAGAATTGAGGCTGCCAAAGAGATGCGTGGCGCCCTGGATTTGAGCATAGGAGGCGTTGCGGGCGCGCATCTCGAAGGCCTGGCAGCAACGATCCCAGGTCTCAGGATCGGGGACCCAACGGTGGACGGTGTGGGGAGAACCATCCCGTCGGGAGCCGAGCTGTAGTGGCTCACGTTTGTAGCCACGGGGCGGAACGCCTGGAATTACATGGTATTTTTCAACCAAAGCCCGCAGGCCGCGCTTGATATCGACCGAGAGGTCGAGAAGGAACTGTTCGTTCTTCCAATCAATGATGGCTTCGAAGAGTTTGCCAATGGGGCCTTCGGGGATTTCATCGTTGAGAGAAAAGAAGAGGTAACCATGGCGGCGAATGTCGGCCCGGTAGAACTGAGAGTCGTCGAGCGAGCGGGAGAAGCGCTGATAATTCCAGATGAGCAGGCCAGCCTCGGGCTGCTGAGCTGCGCGCAGGTAGTGCATCATTTCGTTGAAGCCATCACGGGAAATGACCGAAGAGCCCGGGCGGGCCAAGTCTTTGAAAATGCGGGTCAGGATCAGGCCATGGTCGACGCACCAGGCGGCGATGGAAGCCTCTTGCTGAGGGACCGAGAGGTCCTGATCGTCGCCGCCTGAGTCACGCAGGTAGGCGACGACCTGGGCACCGTGTTGAAAGGGGGAAATGGAGAGCATACCGACCCGATTTATTGACCAATAGTTCCGGAACAAGAAGCCATCGAATAATCTGTCGAGGAGTTGGATTGGATCCAGGGTCGATCATTTAATTTAATTTGACATTTATATAAACCGGCTTATAATGGTTACATAATCACCATTTTGTAAAATTCAAATAACGGCAGGGAAAATATGGCATCTGAAAACGGGTGGAAAAAGACTTTGCAGGATTGGGCTGAGAGAGAAGGAATTACTCCGGCAGAATTCGCTCGGAAGACGGGGTACAGCTATCAGCATTCTTTTAATTTGCTTAGGGGAAAAACAGAGGTAACTGAAGAGACGCTGGGCCGGATCCTGGTGGGCTTCGGGAGTGATGTGGCAAATGAGGTAGTGTCATGTGTTCAACCTCCGTGCTGAGGGTAGCACGGAGCTATTCATTTCAGGGATTCTTGATGGAGGGAATGATGAAAAAGGTCGATGAGGTTGCAGTGATGGTTTTGTCAGTTTTGTTCGCCCTGGGCGTGATCATTCTAGCGTTCATTTTGATGGTCATGTTCTGGCAGCCCTGGTAGGGCAATCGGTACTTCAAAAACAGATAAGGAGATGGATATGAAACAACAGACAGCAGTGAATGTGGCGGCAGCCACGGATTGGATGGGGGAGTTTGAGAACGTACTGACCCAACGAGGCAAGAGCGCGCTGACGATCAAAAACTACCTGGTTGACCTTGCAGGCTTTGCGGCCTGGTTCCAGGAAGCGAACGGCCAGGCATTCAGCCCGGAGCTGCTCAACTCGTGGGACCTGCGGGCATACCGCACCTGGTGCCTGGAGGTGAAGCATTACAAGCCGGCGACGTGGAACCGGCGGCATGCCAGCATGAAGGTGTTCATGGGTTGCTTCCAGAAGAGTGGGCAGATCGTGCACGACCCGATGGAATTCATTGCAACAGCAGACGCAGAAGACGAGGCGCCCCACTGGCTGACCAAGGCCGAGTTTGGGCGGCTGATGCGGCAGCTCGAGCTGGATACGATCGGGGCAAATACCATGCTGCGGCGCTATCGGGCTTTGCGAGACGCGGCGGCAGTGAGTGTGATGGTCTATGCGGGGCTGCGGGTAGGCGAGCTGGTGGATCTGCTGATCAGCGACGTGGAGATCGGCGAGCGATCGGGCGTAGTGGTGGTGCGGTTGGGCAAGGGTCAGAAGTACCGCCGGGTGCCGCTGAACGTGGAAGCCAGGCGGGCGATCAGCCAGTGGCTGAAGGTGCGGCCGGTGGGATCTGAATACCTGTTTGTCAACGATATCTGGCAGCGGCTGACTGTAGGCGCCATCCAGGAACGGGTCGCAGCGATCGGAGAATCGGCCAAGGTCGATGGCCTGACGCCGCACCGACTGCGCCACACGTGCGCCAAGCGGATGGTGGATGCGGGGACGCCGATCACGGTGGTGCGCAAGATCCTGGGGCACGCAAAGATCAGCACGACGCAGCGGTACACACTCCCAGGGTGGGAAGATCTGGAAGAGGCAGTTGAAGGCGTGGCGCTGGGAAAGATGAAAGGGAAGGGAGGCAAATGAGCGAAGGAACCAGTCCGAGAGTTGTGAGGATCCGCGTGCTGGCGACGCGTGGAGTGAGCCAGGACCTCGCGACGAAGATCGCCGAGCTGCTGGAGGCTGAAGGTCTCGAGATCATCGAGCATTCAACGCCGTATCCGTGCACCTATCCGGATGCGGACAAAGAAAAGGTATTTTTGACGGCAATTGTGAAAGGGAGCTGAGAATGATAAACGGGAATGAAATGGAATTGTTGCATTTGAGCCTCGAGGAATTGGAGAACAGGGCGCTCGAGCACAGGCTGAGCGCGCAGGCGAATGCGATCATGAGGGCAGAGGCTGATCGGGCGATTGAATTGGAGAAGCAGGAGAAGATCCTGCTCGAGGCCCGCTCGTACTTGCCGCTGTCGCTGCATGCTTCGGTGAAGTTTTCTCACTTCGCAGCCATCCGGGGTTATGAGGGCACGATCGTGGACCACGCAGCAGTTATTTTGATCGAGACGGAGACCTGGCAAGTCTACATGCAATTGGTTGCGCGCACGTTTCCGGCGGGCGAGGCTGTGTGGGTACTGCGCAAGGAATATGCATTCACTCCCCTGGCGCCTGAGGTGAAGGATGGTGAAGAATCTGGTTGGTACGTTTATTGGCGCATCCTGGAAGCGAATGCAACGGACGATTTAATCCAAGCCATCGACGTGGCAATGGATCATGGGTCTGTTGCCGAAATGCAGCTCGAATCGGATCTGCGGAACACGGCCAGCAAGAGCGCTGCGCCGGAGCCAGTGTACCAGGATGAGCCGGCGCCCCTGGGCAAGTCGCTGGTGGCTGAGTTGTATCAATTCGTGAAGGACATTGCCGCCGAAGTTTACGAAGAGCAGCGCATACTGGAAGCTGGACCGGTTCTGTAATTAAAGCGAGGGATGGGCGGTTTTGCTCATCCCTCTCATTATCTCTACTGAGTGAAATATAGGGCAGAACTCACCGTCGAATTCATTGCCTGCCCAAAAGATCGGGCGTTCGCCTGGTCGCGGTCTTTCGCTTTATTCATCAAACTATTGGAGGATGCTTATGTGGATCGGGATTGTACTTACTGCTCTGGTGGCCATGCTGATCACGATGGTCCAACACTGGTTCCCTTGGAAGGAGGTATTGAAAAAGGAACTGCCACGTCCAGCAGCCTACGCGTTGGGGACGCTGGCGATCCTTGTGCCGGCGACCATCTTTATGGCGATTGAGCCGGCGGTGGGTAGCTGCGAAGCGATCGCAACATTGTGGGCAGCGGCTGCAGGTGCAGGCCTGGGGACTATGGTTGGGTACCTTGTGGATAGCCTGCTGGGGATGAAGATCCAGTTATCGGCAGCCCAATTCGAAGCGCAACATCTACGGCCACAGGTTGGGGAGGATAAAGATGCCGAGGGTGAGGGATGATATCGAAGAGATCAGGGAAGAAGTGGAGGGCAACCTTGCATGCCTGGGCAACGTACTGGTGCTCCTCTGCCTGGTGCAGGAACGGCTCGATCAGGCGGTCAAGACCAGCCGCCAGGCCGATCTGTTACTGCCGGCAGTCGCAGATCTGCGCAGCATGGAGCGCCTCATTCGGCGTGTCCAGCGTGGTCTGTGCCGTCCTTCTGACCGGAAAATGCAGCAGGATAAAAAATTCAAAAAGTTCACCTTTTTATCATGCTGGCCTATGTCTGCCGGTGGTGTGCCAGGAATTCGAGGTTGGCGGGCGATGGCCCCAAGATTTCCGGTCGACATAAGGATCGTTATACAAAGCAGATCGGTTGGAACGGTTCGCTTTCAAGCTGTTTCCGAGCGGTTATCCCTCCAATTACAGTCCGTATAAGTTCATGGGCCTGGAAGGCATGGTGGGGGGGAAGGGCTAAAACTCTCATTTTAGGGTTTGGGATCGTATTCGACGGCCTTTGATTGTCGAGAAATGCACCAAGATTCAGGTTTTATTTTTGGAATTAAGGATTAACCATGGCGATTGATTTCAAGGCATTCATCGAAGAAGTTAAAGACAAAAACCCGATTGCGGATGTAATCGAGGAGACAAACGACTGCCGGCTAAACCGCAGGCCGGGCCGAGAGATCACAGGGATCGATCACCCCAGCCTGGCGGTTAATGTGGAGCGGGGAGTGTACACCTGGTTCAGCCACAACAAGGAGGGCGGGGACGTGTTCTCGTGGCTTATCAATCGCAACCCGGGCTGGGACTTCATGCGGGCGTTGGAATACCTGGCGCAGCGGGCAGGCATGGAGGTGCCACAGTATACGCCAGAGAACAGCCAGGCAGCGAAGGCAGCGCGCAGCAAGGAGGATGCCTGGGGAATTGCGGTGCAGATCATGGCGAAGTGGCTGCATGAAGATCCTGAAGCGTGGGCCTATGCTACTGCTGGCCCTACTCCGGGGGGCAAGCCGCGGTATTTCAGCGAGCAGACCATCAAGGACGCTGGGCTGGGGTTTACGGGGAGAGGACAGGCCGCCAAAGAGGAGATGGCTGAGGCGCTGGCTATGGTTGGGCACGACCTGGAAAGCCCGGAGGTGGTGGCGATCTGCGGGTTCAAGGGAGACGTGAGCCGGTGGGCGCATAAATGGGACATCGAGCCCAACGCCAACTGGTTCGGCAAGGATGGGCAGCCGGGTTACATCTCGGGGCTGCTGGGGGCGAAACGCCTGGTGTTTCCGCATTTCAAGCGGGGACGGGTGACCGGCTTCAGCTCGCGCAATATATTGGGGAGCGAGATCGACCGGGACGGCAAGGAGCGCAAGGCCTACGAGATGCCGCGGGCGCTGGTGGGACCCAAGCGGCTGTACTACAACTACATGTTCTCTCAGGGATGTCACGAGCTCGTGATCGTGGAGGGCCCGGGGGATGCGGTGGCGCTGGCGCAGCTCAAGGTGGCTGCGGTGGCCATGCTGGGGCTGCCTGGTGAAAAGATAACCGAGGAGAATGCCCAGGAGCTGGCCGGGCTGCGGAAATATAAACAAAGCGGCGCAGAATACGAACGAACGATCTACCTCGGGACCGATGCGGACGACCCGGCGCACAAGGCGCTGCTGGGCAAGGATGAAGATTGGCCGATGGTCAATCTGGTGGGGCCGATGGGGCGGGTAGTGCGCTGGCAGGCGGACCGGGGCTGCAGGACGTTCACGATATTGTGCCCTGGGATTGGCGACGAAAAGCCCACCGAGAAAACTTTCAAAGTTAAGGACGCCAACGATTACCTGGCAGGCCTGGTGCAGAGGGCTATGGCCACCGAAAAAGATGCGCCTGCTGCTGCTACTCCTCCGGATGAGGGGGGTGCGGGGGGAGATGCGGACGGCCTGGGCGGAAAACAGTACGAGGAAGAAGAGCCTGCAGCGGAGGAGGACCCAAACCGCAAGGCCCCAGCCGAACGGCTACAGAGCGAGGTGCTGGACTGCGCCGAGCCGCTGGTGATGGCGATCGCGGGGTGGGCAGGGAAAAAGAAGGGGGTCAGCCGGGATAAGAGCCAGCGGTTTGCGCTGAGCGTGATTGCCAGGTTGAACGACGTAGAGATGAGCCAGTACCGCACGGAGCTGTGCAAGGCGCTGGGAACGACCGTGCGGGAGATGACCAACCTGCTGAAGACGATCGCTGCCAACGAGCAAAAAGAAAAACTGCAAGGCGAGCCGGTCTATACCTGGGGAGGATACATCGACGAGTGGCTGGTGGAATACCTGTACGACGTGGGCACGGACCAGGCGTGGCTGGCCTGGAGGGACCCGGACGGGGTAATCGGGAGCGGGGAGAGCATCGACATCAACGGCAGGCGCTACCTGCCGTACCCACCCACTCATACAATGGCCATCTCCGGAATTACCTTTCCTTCGGCGGTAGGGGATAAGAAAACCATCGCAGAGCTGACGGGGTACATCGAACTGTTCCTGAACCGGATTTACATCATGCCCAGCCCCAGGATGAGCCGCCTGATCGCCTACTGGATCTTAGGTACATGGCTATATGACTGTTTTCGGACGGTCATTTATCTGCGGGCGATGGGCGGGGCTGGAGCGGGTAAGAGCGAATTTATCAACCGGGTGGGGCTGCTGTGCTACCGGACGATGAGCGCAAGCGGCGCAGCTTCGGTGAGCAGTTTGTTCCGGGCAGTGGAGCGGTACAAGGGGACGGTCAAGATCGACGAGGCGGACCTGGCGGACAGCGACACCGCGGCGGAGATGATCAAATTCTACAACTCGGGGGCAATGGCCAATAACCCAATCTTCCGGACGGTGGAAGTGATCGGTCCGAACGGAGAGCGGGATTTCGAAGAGCGCAGCTTCCAAACTTACTGCCCCAAGCTAATCGCTATGCGCAAGGATTTTAAGGACGACGCGGTGGGGACCCGGTCCCTGACGATCAAGCTGACCAGCCGAACGCAGACCGAGCTTTCCGAAAAACATATCCCGCTGCAAATCGAGGATGAACATCGGGCGCAGGCGCAGCTCATCTGCAACATGCTGATGCGGTGGAGGATGGAGACCTGGCAAAAGGGGATCACGATCCCGCAGGAATTTTACGATCTGACCATCAGCCCACGGCTCAACCAGGTGGCCGGGCCCATGCTGGCAATCGCAAAGGACGACCCACAACAGCAAGAGGATATTCGGGAAACATTGAGAGAGTATTACGCAGACGACATCCTGACCATGAGCATGAGCCTGGGCGCCAGGGTGTTGGAAGCAATGTGGAAGATCTGGAATTATCCGGACCTGCATGCAACGATGAAGATCGACCCGGAGGGAAAGGAAATGATGAAGGTCGGGAAGATCGGCGAGATCTTGAACAACCTGATCGACGAGATGAACGGGGACTCGGCGAACGATGATGAAGAGAAAAAGAACAGGCGGGCGGTGAAGCCCAAAAAGGTAGGCGATATCCTGCGCGAGGAACTGCAAATGCAGATGTGCCAACATCGATTTACCGAAGGATATTACGTGTACTGGGACCTGCCCAGGATGCACGGCCTGTCCATTAAATACGGGGTAAAACCTGAGCAATTTGGCCCGAAAGCCGAGACAGCAGACCCAAAAGAGGCGCCTGTGACACCCCAACAAGGGAGTTTGATCTGATGAAAACCGGGCTGAATGAACTTCATGAACTTCATGAACTTCAAAGTGCCAAAAGAGGGGGTACGCAATATGTTTTGTCGTTTGGGGCAGAAAAGGGCGATTTTCTGGATTCATCACGACATTACATATGCAATACCCCCCTTTTGGGGGATTCAAAGTTCATGAAGTTCATAAAGTTCATGGGCAGAAAAAAGGCTGTTTTTTGGTCAAAATGGCGTAATTTCGCTGCAAAGCGAGGGAATTACAGGATTTTCATTCATTTATTCATATTTCTTAAATGAATATTATGAATATTTATGAACATACAGGTGACAACGTCACTATTTTGCCCTGCTGGCGGAAAGGAGAGAGATGGATTGAATTTGATTTTCAATGGATTGAATATGCATTTCTATGAACTTCATGAACTTCCATGAACATTGGTTATTTTGAAGAATAAAAAGGAATCGAATTATGAACACTATTTCTAACAGCCAAGAAACGAGAGTTATCAAAGTCATTGTGCGCAGTTGGCTCATCGAGTTGCCCACGGTCCGAGAAGAAGATGTAAATCCCGAAGAAGTCGCCGCCGAATGGATCGAGGTCGGTCCCAGTGGAGACCTGCAGTTCTGGAGCACGAATCCCGCTACCGGCCGGAAATATTGCTGGTATGTGATTGCGGCCGGGGGCTGGCTAAGTGTTTCCACCGGCGAGGGTGTTGACGAGGTGACAGAGATCACCATCAATCTAAGCTGAGCAAAATTCTAGATTACATACTCCCCCTTCCATATCAGTGGAAGGGGGAGGCGGAGGTAGGAATGGAAAAGAATGAAGTGGTGGAAGAGACGAGAAAGCGGGTGGTGGCGCTGGTGGCCATCCTGTGGGGGTCGGTGCTGTGCGGGGCCGGGGCGGTGGTGGTGCGGGCGGTGATGGGTTTGCTGGGAGTGGGGCACTAGTGGTGACCAGGCCAGCGCTGAGGTATTTTGGCGGGAAGTTCCGCCTGGCGCCGTGGATCATCAACCAGTTCCCGGAGCACATGTGCTATGTGGAGCCGTTCGGAGGGGCGATGGGGGTGCTGCTGCGGAAGGCGCCCAGCCTGTTCGAGGTTTACAACGACCTGGATGGGGAAGTGGTCAACTTCTTCAGGCAGCTCAGGGAGCACGCGGATGAGCTAATCAGGGTCATCGAGCTGACGCCTTACGCCCGGGCAGAACAGATTCTTTCGTTCGATGAACCGGAAGGCCTCAGTGACCTGGAAAGGGCGCGCCGGCTGTACGTGCGGTGTTGGCAAAGCCATGGGGGGGGGCGGACACAGTGGCGGACCGGGTGGAGATACCAGGTGAATAATAACCGGGGTAGAACAACGCTGGCAGATTGGAACCAGACCGACCATCTGTCAGAAATTGTTAAACGACTAAAGGGCGTACAGATCGATCAGGATGATGCTATTCGGGTCATCCAGCGGTTTGACCGCGAAACAACCCTCTTCTATATAGACCCTCCATACCTGATGGGAACCCGGTCCCTGCGTTGGGGTAAAAAGGCGTACACGTGCGAGCTGGACGATGCGTATCACGTGCGCCTCGGGGAGGTCCTGCAAAATATCAAGGGGATGGCGATTGTGAGCGGGAAGCCGTCCGCGATGTATGACGGACTGTTTGAGGGTTGGACGAAGTTACAGAAGACGGTGCCGACCGACTTCCAGAGCAAGACGATTGAGGTGCTGTGGATCTCGCCGAAGGTTGCCGGCAGACGTGGCCAGAGATTATTTATGGAGGAAGAGTCATGAAAAAGCGTGCGTGGTTGGCTGAGAAGGGGATCTCGGTGGGGGAGGGGGGTGG
>QGNH01000116.1_pt2 | contig 41391 bp, 41 predicted proteins | sample 1735481 | NCBI WGS metagenome assembly QGNH01 (sample SAMN09239004, study PRJNA386568) | Viral metagenome, whole genome shotgun sequencing project. | reverse complement strand
TGCCGTGGCTGCGGGAAGCAATACACCGTGCGCATCGGTATGGTGTGGGAGGAATCCCGCCTCCCCCTGCGCCATTGGTGCTATGCCTTCTGGCGTGCTTCTACGTCCAAGAAGGGCGTTGCCGCCCTGGAAATCATGCGCCACTGCCAGATCAGCTACAGGTCAGCCCTCTTCCTCATGAGCCGTATCCGCTTTGCGATGGCTCCCGACATAACGACTACCGAAAAGCTAGTAGGGACGGTAGAATGCGATGAGACCTATGTCGGCGGAAAGCCCCGCCCCGGAACGGGCGAGCATAAGCGGGGGCGTGGAACTAGCAAGATACCAATCTTTGCAGCGGTTGAGCGGCACGGCAGGATTAGGCGTCAGGTTGTGGCGGACGTTAGCGGTAAGACCCTGAAGGGTGCTATCCGTGAGATGGTTGACCAGCAAGCCCGCATCATGACGGACGATTTTCCGGCTTACAATGGCATCGGACTTGAATTCGCTGGCGGTCATGAGATGATTTGCCACAGCACCAAGGAGTATGCCCGTGGCGACATCCACACCAATACGGCGGAGAGTTCTTTTGCGCTTGTAAAGCGTGGACTCATGGGCATCTACCATAGTGTGAGCAAGGAATACCTCCACCGCTACCTGTGGCAGTTCGACTTCATGTGGAATGCCAGAAAGATGAACGATGGCGAGCGTACAGCGGTGGCGATTAAGTTAGCCGAAGGCAAGCGTCTCGTGTACCAAGAACCGAAAGATTAGGAATGGGTGAAAATAAGGCACTATGCCGAGAAACAAGTATTGTGACCATTCTGACTTAGTTAACGAGGCATCGGTAGAGACGCTATTCGTAGACCGTCTTGTCGCTGACCTCGGTTTTTCAGACCGTCAAGTTAAGCGGAAGCAATCGATAGATTTGGAGAGCGTTAATCTCGGCTCTAAGAAGCTAAATTACAAGCCTGACTTCCTACTTCTTTTTGACGGCAAGACACGGGTAGTCATCGACGCAAAATCACCGACTGAAAGCCCGTCCGATTATATCTTGCAGGCAGCCGGTTACGCCTGGATGCTCAACTCGAAACATCCCGCAGAAAAGACGGTCGAGTATTTCATCCTGACCAACGGGCTGACCACACTTGTCTGTGCGCACGATTCCCGTGACCCAATCCTTCAGTTGAGATTTGAAGATTTTCAGGATTCAAATGCAGCTTTTAAGCAATTGCGTTCCTTGGTCAGTGTGGGGCACTTCTCGAAAAACGGCAAGGACGCCGAAAATAATGGGCCGTCACACACATTCACCCGCCGAAAAGGGAATGACCTCAACAATGACTTTGCCTGGTGTCATCAGCACATCTACAAGAAGGGGAACATCAGTCAGGCTTCCGCCTTTGAGCAATTCGTGAAAGTCATCTTCTTGAAATTGCTGTCCGACCGGCGTATCCGAGACAAGTACCCGGAGTTCTCAGACAGCGATAAATTCAGCGTTCCGAGCGCTGATGTGCGATTCTCTACCCGGTGGGTCAAGGAACGAGAATCGGACACGTCAAACCCTCTTGACAGCATTCAATTTAAGGAACTATTGGAGAGCATCGAAAACGAGATACACGCTGGAACCCGAAAGAGAATCTTTCCGCTAGGTGATTCGATTAACCTGACCCCGGAAATCATCAAAGGGGTGGTCGCTCGCTTGGAACATGTCTACCTGCTGAGGATTGACACTGACTTGAACGGCAGGCTCTTTGAGACGTTCCTGACGGCCACCATGCGGGGCAAAGACTTGGGCCAGTTTTTCACCCCACGCAGCATCGTACACCTTGGAACATGCCTTGTTGAATTGGTTGCGACCAAAAGCAGGCAGGATGTAGTGTGGGACGCCTGCGGTGGGACGGCGGGGTTTCTTATCGACGCCCTGGCCCAGATGCGGCGCTCTGTGGATGTCAACCAGTCCATGAGCAAGCGGGAAAAAGAAGAACTCAAGAAGAAAATCTCCACGCAGAGCATTCGTGGCGTGGACATCGGGCGTGAACCCAACATGTCCCGCCTCGCACGCATGAACATGTACCTGCACGGTGATGGTGGCAGCGGGATTTACGAAGCGGACTTTCTTGACAAAGAACTAGCGATTGAGCCGAATGACAGCCCAGAACTGCGGGCCGAGAAAAATGAACTTCGGACGCTTTTGTCTGGCGGCGGCGTAGCGAATGTAGTACTGACAAATCCCCCTTTTGCAAAGGAGTATAGCCGTTCTACAGAGCGAGAAAAGCGAATACTTGACCAGTATCGCATTGCATTTGACACGCAGAAGGGAAAGCGGGTTCCTCGCAATGCATTGCGTTCAAGCCTCATGTTCATCGAACGATATCATAACATCCTAAAGGTGGGCGGCAGGCTTGTTACCGTTATCGACGATGGAATTTTGAGTGGGCATGAGTATAAGTGGTTCCGTAATTTCATACGGGAAAACTTTGCGGTGAGGGGGGTTATTTCTCTTCCTGGAGACGCTTTCCAGCGCTCTGATGCACGGGTAAAAACATCTTTGCTGCTGCTGGAGAAATGCGAGCGTGACAAGGGGGCGGAACGTCAGGGGGCGGTATTTATGTTCCCATGTCGTTTCGTTGGTATTGACGACCCAGCCCGTCGCCGGGTGATGCCCATTGACCGAGAGAACCGTGCTAGTGCCACGGCAGAGATTGAAAGGGTCGTTGAAATGTATACCGCATTTAAGCGGGGGGATGCGTCAGCGGCAGAGTATACGGTAGCGCCGGACCGCATAGCTGACCGGCTTGACGTTAAGTTTTGTCTTGAACATACAGGTCGAGAAGTCAGCGCATGGAAGAAAAGCGGTTTTGAAGTGGCACCCATTGCAGACATGGTTTATCCGGTGGTTCCTGGCAATGAGGATATTGTCGTCACAAAGGACAATGGGGAGAATGTGACCTGCATTGTCGTGGGGTACGATGGAATTGCCCGCCGTGGGGAGGAAATACCCGCTTCTGACATGAAGTATTCCAAGTTGTATCGGGTTCACGCTGGAAACATCGTGGTGAGTAATATTAGTGCTCATTACGGAGCGGTTGCCATTGTTCCCGATGAGCTTGATGGGTGCGTGGTCACGAAAGAGATATCCGTGTTTTCCCCCAAGAGTGGCTATACCTCACACATGGTTTGGGTTCTACTGCGGTCGCCTGAGATTCTAGCGGATTTACTCCTATCGGCTTCTGGTGCTAACCGGACCCGTATCGACTGGAATGGCATTAAAGGCATCCCGGTTGTTGTTCCCCCCGTGAAAGTTGCAAACAAGGTAGATGAAGAGCTTAACGAGATTGAAAAATTGGAAAAGGATGCCGCCAAGCGTCGGGAGAAAATCCTGTCTTCGGCGAACAAGGAATTACAACTGTCATCGGCAAAGGCCGCCGAAATCCTTGACGCCTATAAACCTCCAAAATGAGAGAAAAGATGCCCAAAAATACATCCATAACATCTAAACAAAAACTCACCCCCGGCCCGAAGCCTGTTTACCTCAAAATCGAAGGTGATTGGCAAGAGGCGGTAAAGAAGGCGATACAGAAGAAGAAACCTGCGGAGGGGTGGCCAAAGTAAATATTGGCAATGGGTGTTTATAGGATTTTAGTCTGTTTGCGCTAAGTACATACTTCCGAAAAGAAAACGGCGAGGACCCAATCAAGGGTCCCCGCCACAAGGTCTATCAACCTACCAAGGACTATTAGTTCTCGCCTTGGTTGTAAGTGTTCCATACTCCATATCGTCCAGTGACGGTAAGGCGCTGAATACCCGAAGGATTGAAAACGAGGAAGCCGAGGTTCTCAAAAATTGAGAATCCGATTTGCCTCAAATCCGGACGGTCAGCGGACATGACGGTGAGCGGGATACGCTCCGGGATGACGCCCAAGAACTCGGCGTCCGCCAAGATGTAGATGCACCCATACCCCACCTTACGGGACTGGAGTAGTGTGGCTCCCCATAGGTAGCCCATCACACCGGTCTTGAGCAGCTTGCGCTGCGTCTCACGGTCGATGTTCTGTTGGGTCCACTTGAGCAAGTCCGTGTAGTCACGGGGGTTGAAGAAGCAGAAGGCAACCGACAGGTCATGACGCTGAACCTGTCCAAAGCCATCGGCCAGTGAGTTGATGTCGATGGGTGGTGAGATTGCAATGTCGCCGTTGTATATGGGGTCAAACAGCCCAGAGCCAGTCCGTGAAGCGTTGTCAAGCGCCACTTGGACGTTCGCAGCGGTAGCGACAGCATCAAACAGACCGAACACATAGCCGTCCTCGGCAGCGCCGACTTCAGCCTTCGCCAAATTAAGGGAACGAGCGACGAGGTCAAACCGGCGCTCCTTAATCTGGGTGATAGGAATCATCGGGTTGCTGACGATTTCAAACGTCGGCACCGTGACCCTCTTGGGCTTGGTAACCCGAACGATATCTCCGCCCTCTTCACCAACCACGAAGGCTTCGACGAAGGACCCGCCAGGGGCGCTGGACACGGTCTGTGCGGACACATCAAACTCCTTGTCATAAATCGGCAAGGCTCCATCGGGCAGCGTTTCGACCATGAGCGCCTTACGAGCGATGCTCATGTAGTCACGACGCCGACGAAGGGAAGGTCCGAGGCTAGCGGCGAGTTTTTGCCGACCACCAGCCGTCTTGAGCAGTTGGCCAAGCATCGCCGTCTGCTGTTGTGTGCGGGAAAGGTTTGCCATTGTTTTAAATCTCCTCTCATTCGCCTAAGAAGTGGGTTCCCCGAAGAGAACTTCTCCTTAGAGCAGACTTGCTACGCCGAGCCAAGGCTCCTGCGTTGTGGGAACGTGAGTGCAGATTCCCACGGGGACGTAACTGTTGGTTCCACCAGTCGTGCCAGAGTGCGTCTTGTCGGTATAGAGACCGATGTTGCTGGTGGTGTGCCCGCCGCAGTAGACATACTGACCGGCTATGAAGGTGACGCCAGCCTGTGTGTCATACGACTCATTGCTGACGTTTCCCTGCCAAAGAGCACGAACGACTGGGGCCTTCTTGGAGCCCGAGGGTCCAATTGCGCCAGCGAACTCGCCAGGACCGTTGAGCAGGACAGCGAACGGGAGGTTACCACCTGCGACAACGGTAGAAGCGGTTGAGGTATAAGTAACAGCACCGGGGTTAAACGGACCAGTGCCGACGATTCCTGCTACCGCAGTTTCGGTGACGGCTATTGATGTATTCGCCGCCACATCCACATCGCAGGGAACGATGACAGATTCCACACCCACGGCGTTTTTGGGGAAGCCCGCAATCGCCATAATGCGTCCGCCGAGGTAGCCAGCATTGATGAGCGTGGTCTGGTCGGTTCCGGGGTCACCCGTAAGGGTGACATCGGGCGTGCAGTTCACGCTGTCATTTTGACCATAATATACTAATTTCACGGCCATTATGTGTCTCCAATCTGGAAAGCGGTTGAATTTATGCCGAAAGCCAATCCTCAGTCCATGGAGGGACAGCGGGACTATAGCTTCCAACACACGCTCTCATATAAGGGGGGCCATAGTTGTGGAATTCAAAAATTTACAAGGAGGGACGCCTAGAACAGTAGGCTTTGAGCGCATTGGAGTGGGTCTATCTAGTCTTGCCCTTCCATGGACAGGGCTAAAAAACGAAACCCCCGAACACCCAGTTCGGGGGTTTCCACCTGCGAGACATTGCTTTAAAGCTCTTCTTCGCCGAGCAGTGCTTTTGCCAGGTCGAAGTTCTTGGGCACATCCCTGTCGGAAGCGATAATAGGCTTAATCTTCCGAAGGGTTGCAGGCTTCTTTGCTGCTGGTTTGACTGCTGTCTTGATGGCTGCTGCCTTGCCTTCAGACTCGGGTGCCTTGCCAGAGGCAGGTCCCTTGAGTTCGGGCACGGCATCCTGCGGCGACCTTTTCTGCTCGCTGTCCTCGGGCTTCTCAACCTTGATGGTCTCTGCCCAGAGGTCGTCAGCATGGTCGGACTCGTTGTCACGGGCTTCCTTGCTGGTCTCACTCTGCTCGAAGTGCTTGGCAGCCTCGCCCGTGAAGCTAGGCACGACTTCCATGCCCGCCACCTGAGCGGCGGACTTTATTCCGCCCATGAGGGCGAACAACGGGTCGTCGTCCGCACCGGCACGACTGAACATCGAGGCTACGACATCTCCGAATTCCTGCACGCCGTTGTCGTCAAGGGTAGCTTCCATGTCCATGGCAGCAGACGGGGCGAAGAAGTCAGCACCGCTGTTGTCCTCGTTTGCCAAGGCGGAGGTCTTCTCCTCCATGGACTCCTCGTTGAAGATTTGGTCAAGGTTGAGTTCCTGCTCGGAGCCTTCGCCTTCAAGCTCGTTGCCTTCTCCCTCGACTACCTCTCCCTCGCCTTCCAGTTCCTCACCGATTCCCTCAAGCTCCTCGCCCTCGGACTCAAGGACGCCAGCAGGTACTTCCTCCCCGGCAGCTTCCTCGCCGGATACGGACTGCTCAAGCTCAAGGATATCCTGCTGAACCTCTTCCACCTTCTCCTTGATGTCCTGAATCTTCTCTTCAGTCACCATCTCGGTAGCGGCGGGTTCTGCACCTTCGGGTCCCATCGGGGGCATACCACCCTCTGCGGGCGGCATTCCGCCTTCGACAGGTGGCATTCCATCGGCGGGGGGCATTCCTTGAGCCATTGGGTCTTCTGCTGGGGGCATACCAGCGTCCATCGGGGGCGCTTCTGCGGGCGGTGCGTCGGGGGCAGGCGGGAACTCTGCCTTCTTTGACCTTGCTGCGGCTGCCTTGGCAGCACACTTGGCACACATCTTTCCACCCTTGCAGTTAAGGCACTTTGCGGCTGCCTTGCCAGCGGCCTTGGGCGCTCCGTCTCCCTTGCCTTCGGTGGACTTACCCTCGGACAGGTTGACGGTGTCGCCGGGACGCTCGCCAGCACCCGGACGCTCCGCAGCCTTGCCCGCATCAACTTCCTTCGGCTCCGAGGCGGTACCGCCGCCATGACCACGACCATCGTTGTAGGTCGGGGTCTGAGGTCCAGAGTCCTTGCGGTCGTCGGCTCTCTTCGGGGCAGCGTTCTTCGCCGGACCGGAAATCTCGCTTTTCACGGCGGACCTTTGGGCAGCGAGGTCCTCGTTCTTCTCCATCAAGGAGCCAGAGTTCATCTCATCCCGGTGGACTTCTTTCTGGGTGCTGAAGTCTGCTAGACGGGTATAGTGGGCATTGATGGCCGTCTGCTTGAGGGCAGCCTTCAGGGCGCTCGTCTTGTTGGCGAGCAACGTCTGGGCGAATGCCTTCTGTGCTTCCACAGGGGCAGTCGGGAGCATAGTCTTGGCGATGGTCCAAGCTGCGGCGACACGTGTCTTAGCCTCACGGGTAATAGCTTCCCGGTTGGTCTTCAGGTCGGCGAGCTTTTCTTTCAGTGAAGTCTTAGTGTCGTTTGCCATAATCTTTTCCCTCTCGGAGTTAGGGCCAATAATGCCCTTCTTATCAGGAATTGCGTAGTTGCCTTTTTTGCTTGCCTGCATGAGTGCGGGAGATGCAGGTGGTGGTTCTGGCGGAACCTCGGAGGTTCCTTCGGGCATCGGAGGTAGCTCCGGTGATGCTTCGGCTGGGGGTGGTTCCGGGGGCATTCCTTCTGCGGGGGGTGGTTCCGGAGGCATTTCTGGTCCGGACGGCATCGCTCCGGGAGGAGCCCCCATTCCGGTCTCGGCAAGGGGTTCGTCAGCGGGTTCCTTGCCGCTCGTGGCAATATCCCCGATGTTTTCGTCCATGCCGTCAAGCTCTGCCTTGAGAGCCTCGGACCACGGTCCTTCCTTGAACCTTGACCAAGCGGTCAAAAGCTGGACCTTCTCCTGCATCCCCTTGATTTCTTCTTCAATCTCGGTGCGCTTCTGGGCAAGGTAGTCGAACGTCTTCTCACCTTCGCCCTCGGGCAGGGTCATATCCAACTTGCTGATTTCATTGTCCAACTGACCAAGTTCGGCCAGCTTCCGACGATACTTCAGGATAATCGGGTTAGTGTTTGCCATTATCGAAGGTTCCTTCCGTCGTCCCTTGAGAGCAACAGCTCTCCCAAATTAGAACTTGAATAGTTGGGATTTTCCATAGCCGCCTTGGCAAAAGCCGCCTTGTCGGACCCATTGATGCAGTTTGTATACTTGGTGGCGGGGCCAATCCACTCGTCAGAGACTATCGACCGCTTGACAGCGCCGGGGAAGGCTGGGGTCTGTACCCAAGATGCTTCCACGAATTTTACTCCCCCTCCCGGAAGCGACTTATGTCCGCAAAGCTCGGCCACACGGCGGGGTACACCATCATCGTCGGGTAAAAATGACCCCTTGTTGAACTGGAGATGGTGGCAGTAAGTGGAGGCGTCGGTGACACGCTGCCCGCAAAAGGAGCAGATAACGAGGTCAGTGACACAGCCCATTGACAAGTACTTGACCTTCTCGGACCTGATATCGTTGGCAAGTTTCTCGTGCTTGAGGTCAGTGGCTACAAGGATGTCCACGAAATATACATCGTCACGAGGGTCTTGAGTGAGATGAATGTTACGCAGAACCGAGTCCACGATATGCCCCTTGGCATATTTGGAATTCTGGAAATGCTCTACAAAGTTGAAGGCTCCGACGAAACTCTTGTAGGACAGTTTAACAACGGACCGTTCCCAACTATCGTCATTATTATTACAGAGGTGGGCTGAGGCGGTGCGTATAAGATAATCATAAGGCTCTACCTCACAAGCCACAGAGGCTAAAATGGTGCAGTGTGACAAAAGATACCTAGTTTTGTCGGCGGCTGTCTTGCAGAATGGATGGTTTCGGTCAATATTGCATCCTCGGAACGCACTATTTCCGTGTATCTTTTCCCAGTCAGTGATACTGAGCAAAGGTTCGGAAAGTTCCGCATTGGCTACTTTATAGAATGACATATTCCCCTATACAGAGATTTCAATAGCGTGTGTTTTGAGACGAAATTGACTAACCCTTTCAAGATAACAAACAAATTCTTGGTACCCCATGGTCCATTTTGCCCTATTGCAAAATTGACAACATGGAAGGCAGTTTGGGGATGTATAACCAAGGTCGTTATTCTTACGGTCAATTCCATTACATTTGTAGGCACCATTAAATCTAGGGTTGGACTTTTTATCTGATGGGGGGTCACCGCAATAGTGACAAGCAGTTTGGGTCAAAGCATCAAATTGTTCTCCTGTAAGTTCCCATGAAAGCCCTCTTCTTTTAGCTTGCAACTTATAAACACGTAAAAGATGATTGCGCATCCCCTGACTGGTCGGCAGACTCATCCGGTCAGCTTTACAAAACCGACATCCTTTACGGCTGCCTGAACGAAGTGCAGCAGTGCGAACTAAAAGATGGTTATCCCTTCCACAAGAGCACGAGCACAGCCACAATGTCCCACTTTTTGCTGCCCTAAACTTGCTCAATACAGTAATACTACCGAATGTTCTACCTACCAGTTCTGTTTCAATTTCCTCATTTAGCTTTTGACGAGTTTCTGCCATAGCGATGCATCCACGGCTACTTTTGATATGTGGGCAACTTACGGTATTTCCCCTTCTCAGATTATTTCCGATAACCGTAAACTCTATTGATTCAGGACAGTTACATTTAACTACCCATCTGGCCTGCCCTCCGACTGAGTTAGCATCCCGCCGTATCACGGTCAGGTTTCCATAGGTCTTCCCTAACATATCCAGTACACGCATCATTCACCTCTATACTATAATACTAGATAGTTGGGATAATTAAGTTTTTCAATTTGAATCAAAGAATGCACCGCATGTGGTGCATTCCACAAGGTTCCCGTCCTCTGCCTCGGGTTCGTTGACCGGCTTAGTCTCCGTCCCCTTGCAGTTTGGGCACACAAGGTTGACCCCCTCCTCTATCTGCACAGCGGTCTTCCGTTCCTTCACCGGGGCACCCAGAGCCTTGGCGGTCTTGCTGCCCGAACACTCGTCGCACCACACGGGTCCCCGGACGTTCTCGCCCTTCTTCAGTTCCAAGGCTGGCTTCCCACAGGTCTCGCAGGACCTCCACCATGTTCCTGTCTCGGCGGTCTTTTCCCGATTCTCCCCCCGGCGCTTAAGCTCCGCCTCCATGGCCCCGATAGCCTTGCGGCTCTTCTCGTCCTTGCGCTTGCCTAGCCTCTTGACGGACTCCTTGATATCATAGTCGGTGAGCGTCGGATAGGGGTCGGCAACTTGCTTGCCCGCTTTCTTGGAGACCATATTGTCCAATAGGTAATTCTTGACTTCTTCAGGGATACCGTCCAAGTCCCCCCTATTGGACATCTCGGTGACGAGGCTATGATAGACATACTCCTTCTTGGGGGTCGTTGTCAGGGAACTCTGAAGTTCATCTATCGCTACCTGTGTCTCCCCTTCCTGTGCGAGGATGATACCCATAATGAAGTGTGCTGGTCCGTTATAGGGATTGTGGGCAAGCGACTGGCGAATAGCCTTGAAGGCTCCATCCCAGTCCCCTTCCGTCGCTGCCTCCAAGCCTTGCTCGTATAGTTCCCTAGCTAAAAGGGGGTCCCAGTCTTTCCCCGCCGCCAGATGAGCAGGAGCATCCCACGCCTTCTGTACTTCACCTTGCCTTTCATCGTCCACAATAACGGGAAAACTTGCCTTGACCTTCTCCTGCGTCTCCGGGGGTAATGACTCCCACACAAAGTGGCTCCAGTACTTGTCGATACCCAGCCTGTCCGCAACCTCCCGGCGCTTGGTGTTGACGGTGTTTCTCCACCAGGTCTCGGCGTCAACAGCGGCGACCTTGGATTGCTTGATGCCTACTTGCTTGAGAAAGTCCTTGTCCTCCTTGGTCAGTTGCAGTTTGCCCTTAGAAGGAGCATCCGGGGGTGGCTGGTTAAGCTTGCTATCCAGTTTGTAAGGGACTGCCTGCACCTCGTCTCCCTTTGGTACAGGTTTGGTGTGGGCAGATGTCCAATGCTTGTAGAAAGCGTTATCAGTATCATCCTTGGTAAAGGCATTAAGAGTTTTCTTGCATGCGGGACAAGTTATTTTCCAGTTCCAACCGCCTTCCTGCCCCTTTTGGGCAAGATGATTTTCTGTATGAAAGTTCTTCTGTCCCTGAGTATAGTTCACCCAGTTCTTTCCGCAAATCGGACACTTGTAATCTGGACCGTCTAAAACTATGTTATGAAATATTTCGTTGTGAGTCTCTATGGGTCCTCTGACCCCCTGTTTACAAATAGGACACAGCACGAGAGGCTGACTCTCCGTGGATGCGTATTCATCCTTAGGCAGACTGTAAATAGGCACTCCATACCTTGTCCCGAGGTCAGTAACCTCCTCGTCGTCGGGCTCGTCCTCGCCCGTCCATCCCGCGCCCTTGCTCAGGGGGATGGGGGGAGCATAGTCCTTGTCCAGCAGGCTCTTGTCGATGTGCCTCTTGATGTCGGACCTGCCCGGCTTGTCGGTTCCCTCGTCCGTCCTGACGACCTGAGATAGCTCCACGTTGCCAGTCTTCTGGTCCTGGAGGATGTTGATGACATCCTGTGCCATCTGGTTCTGCAGGCCCATGTTCATCGTTGTCTCGGGCTTGGACGGCTGTCCGGGGGACGTGGTGCTTGGCGTGGTTCCGGTCGTCGTCTGGCTGGTGGTAGAGGGTGTCACTGGGGCAGGAGGTTGCTGGAATCCTGCCGGATGCGTGGGGTCCTCGCTGGGGGCGGGCTGACCTGCCCCATTGGCGGTTCCTCCGAGGGGGGTCCCTGCCCCATAGGACTTCTCGCTGGCCGTCTTGGGGTCGTTTATCCCAGGCACGATGCCGTGGTCCCAGTTCTTGCCGCACTTGTTACACTTGGCGGTCTCGAAGTCGGTCGGCATTAGACCATAATCATCAGAGCCACAGTGTGGGCAATGGGGGTTATCCTTGTCGCTCTCTTTGAAGAATGTGGCGGTCTCGGGGTTGGGGGGCTGGGTATTCAGCAATGGGTTGGAGGACTTGGACTTGACCCTCTCGGAAAGCCCCCTGAGCGAGGCCGAGATGCGGAAGTCCTTGAGGAATGCCCTGTCAGGGTCGCTAAGCTCCCCAGGCTCCCTTGTCTCCGGGCGGATGTCGTCCCCACACTTACCGCAAGTTTCCATACCAAGTTCCAAGGAGATGATAGCTTGGGGGACTATCTCCGAGTCCTTCGTCCATTCGGCGTCCTCATTTGGTGCGGGTGGTCCAACCTGTTGGGTATCCAGAAGTTCGTCGATGAGCGCTTGTCCACAACGGGGGCAATAGGTTTCGCTGCGGAACAAGTATCCGTCAGGGTCTTCTTGCTCTGCTTTCAAGGTTGCCCGAAAGTCCTCTTGGTCGCCCAGCCCTTCGCTTCCCGTGGACCAGATATCACTAAGGTCAGCTTTTTTGGACCGGAGGAGTGGGTTGAAGGAGCCGGTTTTTGCCTTGAACCCCTTACACTTGCATTTGGTCCCTTTAATCTTACACCCGAAGTTCCCCTTGTGCCAGTGTTCGTGCCACTGGTGCCCGCAAACGCATATGGAATTGTCGGCGAGCTTCAGGGACGCCCGGTGGGCAGGGGCGTTCCAGGCATCTTGCATTTTCTCCTGCCGGATGGGTAGCTTGGCTGGCGACTGCGGGGGCTTGGGCGGGGGGGCAAGCCCGAATGATGTCTCGGTCTCGGGTCCCATGGGGGTGGGCTTCCATTTCTCCACAAACTTTCTTAGCCCAGGAAGAGCCTCTTTCTCAGGATGAAAGTTCTTCATGTGGTTTTCCTTACTGAGAACACGTTCCATGCCACAGTGTGGGCAACGGAACCCAACGGTCTGGCGCTCCCATTCCCCGGAAGCACTCTTGAGGCTGTCCATCTCCGTCCCCTTCCCATAGAAGGGATTGTAGTTGTTCGCCGGGGCTGCTGGGTCGTCCAAGCTGTGGTGGGCAAGGCTGTCCATGTCGGCAACATCAATTCCCCCAACTCCCCCCGCTCCGGGGATGGGGAGCATGGCACCCTTCTTCTGGAGCAACAGCGAGCGTGGCTTGGTCAGCATGAAGATACTTCTCCTCACTAAAGCAGTGTATAGATATGATTTTGTTGTAAAAAAGGAGGAAAATAATTTTAGGGACCAATCTCAGCCCGTACCATCTCCGCAGGCGGCGGAGTGTACACCAGCCCCAGCGTCTTTATCTGCTCAAGACATTCCTTCTTACCCTCAATGCTTGACACAGAACTAAGACTCCCGTCCGTGGGGGACGAGCAGAACATCGTTTGCATTGTCATAGTGAGGCCTTCAGTCTCGTAGAGAATGAAGACCCGCTTGGAAATAGTGTTCCAGACTAATCGCCAGCACTTGCGGGCGGGTGAGACATTGGCCGTGACTTGCTTTTGGGTAACGATGCTCGCCACGTATGCCTCCAAGTAACGGGAAATTGGGGTCTTGTCTAAGATACTGGAAGATTGGATTTTTGTTCAGCCAATTTTTTGTGCTTTGTTGCCCATATTTTTGCCATTATTGCAGGATTGCAGGCGGGGGCAGGTCCGCCAAACCTTTGCTGATTTGTTTGCATCCGTTTTTTATTTATTGTGGGGTTGCATGAGGGGCTGAGACCACCAAAACGCTCAATATTAGTGGCGTCTCGTTTGGCTTTAATCTCTATGCTAAAGCTGGGATTGGTGACCCCATACTTGGCTAGCATCGTAAGTTCGGATTTCTTTTTTAGTTCCGAGTCACTAAAATCCCGAAGGTTTCTCCAGTGGCCTTGACATTTATAAAAAGTTTTAGAGCAACACGGTTTTTGATGTATCCCCAAGAGAAAATTAGCTTGATTTCCACATTTATAAAAACATAAAATACCAGAATTGCTTATCGGTTTGACTAGCATACTTTTCTTATGTTGAAGATAAGCAGGACAGGAACCGTGGTGGTTTGAACAGCACGGGTTTTCTTTTTTTCCAACTAAATAAGTGGCAGGATTTCCACATCCATATTGACATAGCAACCGAGAGTCTGGAGTAATGGAGGCAGCACACCCTTTTGAGCCTTTTGGTCTCCCAGTATTTCCCTTTTCTTTAGCTATATGCCCAGCCCTAGCGGGGTCGGAAAGCCCGTTCTCGTTTATGTACTTGAACCCACCTTGCCCACCCTCGTGTAGGTTATAGCATAGCGGGTCCTGACGAGCTCCCCGCAAGAGTTCTACCTCTTTTGCATAAGCATCCGTGGAACTCTCAAATGTGAAAAGGACGCTCTTCTTGAAGTTGTGTTTTCCGTATTTCTTCACGGCACGCTTGATAGCAATTCCCGAGCCAAGATAGCCGTCATTTGGATTGGTGGTTTCGTGGACGCCGTAGTAGTATCGGCTGTTGAGGAGATTGGTGATTTTGTAGACGCTGAACACTTGCAGACCTCCGAGTATTAGATGTTCCCTCTATCTAATACTCGGAAATTTGTAAAATTGAAGCCTCAGTCAAAAATTACTAGCTGATTGAATACAGCAAGCTACGACCAGTGGCATCTCCACTTCCGAGGCCACTATCAAGGAACTCACCGTAAACTGTTCCGCTAACATCAAAGATGTCAGTAACTGATACGGTAACATTCTCGTTGACAGCAGCGGTCTCGATGGCGTATCCTGTCGTGAAATTACTAATCCAACACCCTTCGTATACGGTAGCCACGGCCTGTAGCCCAGAATTACCAAGGTTGTTGAACCCACCCTCGTTCGGGATATCCGCCGTCGTTAGGTCCGGCGTCCCGCCGCCGAAGCCAGAAGCATTGCTCGGGTCCTCCGAGGCAAGCTGGGAGAATACAATCTCGGTCTTGATGTCGAAGGGCCACCGATGATGACGGATGGACCTTACTCCGCCAGAGACACCAGCTTTATAGCCCAATACCTGCATGATGTTGGCAAGGTAAAGGCATGTGCGCTGGATAGTGATGCTCAGCGGCTCGGTGACACCGGGCACAAGCTCGGCGACCTGGTCACCGTAGCCTAGCCCACGGATGGCCTCTACTGTGCGGGTCTCGGAGATTTGGAAGGAGGACGTGACGCCCAGCTTCACGAACTTGCCCACGCCGACGACATCCGTGAAAATCTTGAAGCGAGACGAGATTACGGACTCCGTCTGGGGTGAAGCTCCTTGCTGATAGATATCAAAAGTGTGACTCGCTTTTTCAAGCGGGGCTGGTCATTTCTGCCAACCTCTTACGGTTCGTTTCCCGTAATGTTCGGACTATTGCATCACCCTCTTGGGTGCCCTCTCGCTTAGTCTCTCACGGTCCCTATCGGGTTCCGCCTCGTTGGCATCTCAGCTTTCGAGTCAATCAGAGTGGGTTTACCGTGGCCAATCTATCTAGCCACCTTGTGCCATGTTGTTTATTCCTCCTAAGCCGCTAAGGCGGCATATTCAATCAAAGGGGTTGGAAGTGTTTTTTCATAGAAACACTGTTCTGGTCTAGGCTCGTTGAATTGACGCCCCAATTGTTTTGCCATACCTTTTCTTCCCTGCCAGCTAATGTACTCTGGCGTTCTACGAGATGAAAAATCTCGCAAGGCTGCAAGTTCATTGGTCCCTTGTTGACGATTCTTCATAAACACAACAAAAGACTCTGGTTTCTTTTTACCTCTTAGGCTTAGCGACCGCCTTTTACGAGTCTCTTCCGAATGTGTTCCCAATCCTCGTGCCCGACGCTTAACCCACCCTTGTCGAAGAGCCTCTGTATGCTCCGGTGTTGCCTTCAACCCCATCTTTGCTTCACTGAGATGTTTTCGATGGGACTCAGTTACCAGTTTTCCTTTTGGCGATGGGGGTCTATCTGCCTTAGTGGCTATGTTATAGCCTTCTTCCACCGCTTTTAATTCTTCTATAGCTTTTTGCTCTTCTTCCAGCAACTTATCTGGCAAGCAAGAGCAGAAAACTTCAATCTTAAAAACCTCGCCGCCATACTTCCTGAAGGCATTTAGCAACTTTGGATTGTCGTGCTTTCCCGCTACAAGTTCTGCACGATGTTCCTTCCAGCGATGTGGTATATCCTTTGAACTTCCCACGTAAACTTTTTGGTTTACGGTATTTCGGATTAGATACACACCAGAATCCATAGCTACTCTTTGGTCTTAAACTTGGTCTTCTTCTTTCCCGCCTCGTCCTTCTTCTCACACGCTTTGCAAAACTCGGAGACATACCCACCGTGCCGATTGGTATGAGGCTTTCCGCACCCTTCACACGTTACCTCATCATCGTCATCGTCATCCTCCGTCGCTAAGACCAGCCCGTCCAGCAGACTGCCCTTCTTCTTCCCGTCCTTACCTTTCACCTTTAAGGCTTCCTCCTCGGCATCTTCCTGCATCTGTTGCTTTCCAAGGACCTTGGCGGCCTGTCCGAGCTGGTTGTATGCCCGATAGATAGCCTCCACTGCCTCCCGCACGGGGCGGGAATCATTGGCGTTGGTTATCTCCTTGGCGTCGAGGTACATCTCCTTGAGCCGGTCGGAGAGCTTCTCCACCTGCTTCAAGGCCTTGGTCGCCCTCATCTCCTCGGCGGCATTCTTGCTCCCGTTCAGGGTGATGGGCAGCTTGGTCTCAGGGCGCTCCAGCTTGACCGGACCCTCGTCCTCCAGCCCGTGGGCCTCGGCGATTTCCTTCACATTTTTGTCGCCGTCTTTCACATCCATCGTGTCTTGGTTTTCCACGAACCAAGAGCTTCCCTCCGACCCGGCCGCCATCTTGAGAACATAGGCGTCAAGCTCCCGATGGAGATAGGCTAGCCTCTCACGGAAGGTTCCCTTCTTGTCCTTCTTCTTGTTGTGAATTGACCACATCGTGGCGTAGGCCTTGTCCTTCTCACCAGGGTACTCGTCCTTGATTTCGTGGGCCGTCTCCTCGCTGATGCCAGGAGGAGTGACGGCGGTCTTGACACTGGCGACCCGGAAGTCAGAAGGGTTGACAGAGCCTTGAACTGTAGGATTTGCCTCCCAAGCCTCCTCGGCACTCTGGAACCCAAGACGCTCGGCAAGACCATACATCCCGGCGTAGGATGCGAACTCCTCGAAGTCTGCATAGCCGTTCTGGAGACGCCCCTTCCAGCCTTGGAGACCACTGTCCGTGGTGACCTCGGTATCCCCGAACGAGTTTCTTTCTTCTATTCCGGCAAGCTTCAGACTGGCCATGCAAAGGTTCTCCATCTCAGCCTCTTCCCCACCTTCCCCGAGGACACCCTTGGCGGCCTCGATTGCGGCAGCCTCGTCGTCCCACGGGAACGGCTCACTCTGCTGCTTGTTATCCTCGTTGTAGACGGTGAACAGCCCTCCGTCCCCTTCTGCCTGTACCCAGAGACGGACGGTTCCCGCCATCGGGGTTGCTGGCGCATAGACGCCCTGGTCACGAATCTCCGAGCCGATGAGGATGTAGGGTCCTTGGTACACGTCAAATGCCTTGACCTTGCCGCCGACCGCCTGGGCGATGGCATGGTGGATGGGCCACTCCTCGGGGTTATCGGCTTCCGACTGCGTCATCTCGCCTGTGGCTGTCCTGTTGCCATCATAGAGGCTCAACGCCTTCTTCATGGATGCTGCTCTGGTTCCTGTTGCCTGTTGCATTTCCACGGGGCGTCCTTTCAGTTCCCTGCTAAGTGCTTCCATAAAGTCATATGCCGCCTTGTCATTGAGTTCCACGTTCTTGGCTACGGCCGAGACGATATTGGCAAGGGTCTCGCTGCCCATCTGCTTCAAGTCAGCGTTGATGTCTCCGTTCCCTGCCCGTGTGACAGGGGGAGCCTGCTTCACGGGTGCGGGTGCCGTTCCTGGGGCGGAGGCGGGACCAGAGGCGGCCGGTGCCGTCCCCGGCGCTACCGCCTGCGGTGCGCCCGATGAAGGTGCTCCCATGCCCTTGGGGGGAGGAGGAGCGCTGGGAGGAATTCCCGGCTGGACTCCCGGCTGGGCTATCTTTTTCTGTGCTGCCAAACGAGGTACCTCTGCCTTTTCAGGCATCTTAGCCTCCGACTTCTCGTCCCTGTCTGTCACCCACGGGTCAGACCCCACCGAGGCTACTTGCATGGCAGCCTCCGGTACTTCGGTCTGCTCCATGTTGGTGCTTTTACGGAAGGTTCCCGCAAGCTGGCTTATCCATCGCACATACTGCTGGACTGTTCGGGCATACTGCGGGTATGCTTGGTCATCCAAGTTGGTTCTCCCCATGGGGGACTTCTCCACCCGTTCGAGCCATTGGACGGCCTTCATAAGCTGCTGTGCCTTTGGGTCCTTCGTGGACTGGAGGATTGGAATGATGTTCTTTCCCTCCTGGATGGCCGTCCTGAGCGTCTTCGGGCTGACCAGCACGGTGGCCTTCTTACGGCGGTTGATGAGCTTGGATTTCATCCTTCTCTCCTAAATATCGACTGGCGGAAGTGACGGAACCAGTGACAGGTTCCTGAGCGCCGTCAGGGCGGCGGTGATTGAGTTTACCATCGCCGCGTACCACGCCTCCAGCGCATACGCCGGATACATAGTAAGGCAATCCAGTGGACCCTGCTGAGGTGCCGAACTGTTCGGGTTACATAGCGGCGGCGTGCTGGGCAGCGAGGTCATGAACTTGATCGTCTTGCCGGACATCTGAGTGGTTATCCCGACGAAATACTCGCTGGTCGGGAAGGTAAAGCTGAAGTTGACAGAGGGGCTGGACCCAGGCAGGGGGGTTATAAAGGTTCCGTTCCCTACGAGGGAAACCTGTGGGTCGCCATATGCCGCAATCAACGCCTTATCTGTAGCGTCGTCAGGGTCGCCGATGAACAAAGCCTGTAAGCGGATGCTGATAACGCCGTTCGCTTGGGTTATGACAGGATTTACCTGCATTATGCCACCTTAGTTTGAGGAGGGGAAGAGTCATTACCCTTCCCCTCCTCATGTAATTAAAGACTCGTAGTCACCGAGAACACAATGCTGACATACAGCAACGAAAAGACGGGCCGAAAAGTTATAGTCACATCCACCGTCGTGGGGTCAGTCGGGTCTTGCACCACGTTCGGTGGGTTGTAACCGTTGATTATCTGACCCGGTGTTGGGCTTGCCAAGGACTGCAAGCGTGCGTTAGCAACCACGTTTATGTCCGTGACCAAACCGGATACCAGCTTGCGACCGATGAACTGCTTCATGTCGGAGCGGAATAACTGTGCCACATAGTCCGTGATGGTTGTGCAGGTCGGCTCGGACGTGATGGGGTTGCTCGGGTCGGTGCTCTTGTAGTGGCGGATGTTGAGCGCCCCGTTGTTATTGGTCAGGCAGACCAGCCCGGCTGTCGCCATCTGGTTCATCACCGTGTCGTCGTACTGCACGAGCAAGCGAGAGAACCCGACGAGGTTCTGGTTGGTCAGCGTGGTGGCCACATCGTTGGACGGGTTGATGTTGAGTCCCGCCATGGCGGCTGCCATGAAGCTGCCGTCCACGGCATACTCGGTCTGCTGGGCCGTCTGGGTATTGGTGAGCAGCACCCCTGCCGCTGGCATACCGATGGCAATCATGCGGGCGTTCGAGAGTGCCCGTGCGTTGGCCATCGCCTGTGCATAGCCGGTGAAGGTGCTGTAGCCGACGAACCCAATTGCCTCGCCCTTGTTCCTCGGACCAGCCTGTGTAATCAACTGGCGGCTGAGGAACTGATGCACCGTGGTCGAGGTGCTCAGCGGGACGATGACGTTCGCCTTGGTCTGTAATCCAGGTAGAGCGGGCAAGAGCGACTGGATGGCAGCGATGAAACTGGAGTCCGAGGCGATGTTGAGACCAGTCTGCTTCGGAACCTGCACGACGCCAAACTGCTGCGCCCCGTTCCCGACCATGAACTGAATACCGAGGGACACCCGGTTGATGGTGCTAGGAGCGCCGTAGGCGTTATAGGCATCCGAGCCCTTCTGGTACATGTGGACAGCAAAGTCGGAGGGCTGCTTGGCGGTCTGGAAGGAGGTGTAGTAGTATTCCCCGACCAATGGGCTGTTGCCGGACTTGTTGAACGTCTGCACGAGGGCGGTGTCACCGACGTTGGCACCGTAGGTCGTGATGACCTCGGTCTGGAGACCGCCGATGGCGATGAGGTTGTTTGACTCGGCAAGGCTATAGGGCACATAGGTTGTGCCTGTGTAGCGTACCGCCTCACTGCTGACTTGGAACACCAGCGTGTCGCCCGGCTGGAGGTTGTACTGGGGCGTCGGAAGCGTGGTATATCCGTAGTTCAGAGCATCCTGTGGGGCCACGATGGTAAACTTCAGCCCGGTAGCCTTGTCAATGTAAGTCTGGTCAAGGTAACCCTCGCCTGCGGACCCCTTAGGGTTGCTGGAGGTCACGATATAACGCAGAGAGTAGGGCAGTGGGTTGGTGGGGTCAACGCCTCCCGCCAGATGAAGGGCAGCGGCAGTGCTAACGGTTCCGGTCTCCACAAGCTGAGTAAGGACCGTTCCGAAAGTTGTGCTGATGCCCGCCCCGACTAGGGTTACGATTTGATTTGTGGTCGTCACACCATTGAAGACAATTGCATTTCCGATGACTACAACACCGAAGCTCCCCGTATTGCTGAAGGTAACCGTGATAGCATCGCCGCCGTCGCCCGGAGTGGTGCAGAAGAACAGAAGACCTTGAGTATTCAGGTAGGCTTGAGCGCCGGGGTCCACGTCCTTGGTATACCCGTCGTCTTGGAACGTAAGGGTGACGGTCTCGTCCACTTCGCCCGGAGAGGTATACAAGTCTGGGAAGGCAAACGGCCACACGATGCCGGTCTGGTTGAACGGACCGGACTCGGTGATGACACTGTCCGTGGCATCAAAACTGACCACCGGCAGGACCCGCCCGACCTCATCTTTCAGGGTATAAGTGCCCTGCCCGGAGATGCCGGGGGTGACGACCGTAGCTGTATAGGTATGGTCATTCAGGGTGTTGCGGTAATAGCTGGCGTATACGTTGGTCCCGTAGAGCGGGGCGTTGTAAAGGGTGAACTTACCGGTATCGCCGGAAAGGTCAATAACCCGGACGGCACCGCCTTCCAAGGCCTCTACGGGGTTGACGCCGATATAGACCGCAACCTTGGTCGGGTCGTCGGTGTTTACGCTCAGCCCGCTCCCGTCCACCACGCTGTCGGGGGTGGTGAATACGAGGTTCTTGCCGTTCGTCACCCCGGCGCATAGACGGAGGTAGACATGCTCGTCAACGAGAGTGGTCACGATGTCGGTTGGACCAAACGGCGTTGCCGCTGTGGTAGTCGCACCGACAGAGGTGACGGTGCTGGCTCCCCAGTTGATGATGCTATTTTTGTTGGAGTCCTTGCCGAGGACATAATCGGTGTCTTGGACGAAGTCTGCTCGGTTAGGACCGAGACCGACCTCAGTGATGACCGATACGTTCTGGGCGGGGATGATGTCGGAGGTATTCTGGTAGGTGTTAGTGTAGTAAGTGATGGTCACCGTCGAGGGAAAAGTCACCGAGTTGGTCAGGGTGACATACCCGTAAAGCCCGTCCACTGCGGAGACATCCACCTTAACGCCATTGACGAAGACCGTAACCTTATTCGGGTCAGTCGTCACGACACCGCCGTTGGTGCCGTCCACGATGGGGGCATGCTCAACCTTGAACACTTTGTTGGTATTGGGTCCGAGACCACCGGCAAGATGGGTAGCCGACATGGTAGTTGCTGCTATGATATCGGGAGGAGAGTCAACGGCAGGCTTGGTCGCCATCAGGAAACCGGCGTCAAGCGTCGGGATACCGGCAGTGACAAGGTGGTAAATATCCAAGAGGGTCCGCTTGCCGCCGCCGACCTTGGCGATGTCGATGGAGATGGCGTCCGTTCCTGCCCCGGAGACAGCCTGCGTGTCAAGCACGCCGGTTCCTGGAGACGAAGACAGTGTGTCGTCGGTGATGGCCAGCGTCACGCTATTTCCGGTCACGCCGGGGAGCGAGGTGCTGATGATTATGGAGTTGGGAGGGCTGTACACATCCGAAATCGTCAACGCAGCAAAGCTGGGAACTTGGTCCGACTCGTTTTCATTGGGGATGAGAGTGTCGCCCCGCTTGAAGTAGTAACTTATTTCCACGTTCTGACCCGGAGTGATAAGCTCAGCCGTGGTGAAGTCACCAGTAGCTCCGTCCAAGGAGATGACCGTAGCGGGGATGCCGTCTACGACAATCTGCACCTTGCTGGGGTCGGCGGTGACCACGCCTTTGCCGGAACCGTTCGTCACAGGATGATAAGTAGTGTTGAACTTGTTGGTGATTGAGGTCACCTGGTTCGAGATATTCTCGTTCACCACCTGCTCGTCGGCGCTGGCACTTGAGCCACGGAACATTTCGACGTTGTCCTGCTCGAAGTACTCCTGACCCTCGCCGATGATTACCGGGATGCGGGCGTTACCAAAAAGTGGCTGCCCTGCCTGTGCTATCTGGACTGTTGTGTAGACTCCGGGGGGTGCATAGCTGCCGAATAGTGCCATGTCAATTCTCCTTGACGGCGAGTGGCCGTGTTTCTTGCTCTCAATTAAGGGGGGTGGAAGTCAGTTTCTTACCCCATTTATACTCCAAACAAAGGCTATTTTGCCGAAATAGTAACGATGCTCCCTTGCGCCGATTCCGGTATGACTACCTCCCGGAGCTTGGTCCCCGGCAAGGTTCGATAAGACTCGTGGCTCGTGGCGATTAGAGCCTTCTCCCCGGTCTCCTGTCTGACCTTGTTCCTGACTTCTTGGCGTGCCTTGATTTTCTCCCACCGCTGGGCAGCGTCTTTGCCCACGGTAACGTCAAAGGACTGCTTTGACATATTGTTGGTGGATACGGCAGGTGCGCCCTTGAGATGATAGTGGCACCACCCATCACAGTCCTTGACGGGGCAGCACCGGTCTTCAAAAGTGGCGGTAGCCATCGGCATAAGCTCCTCTATGAGGGCTTTGCACTTATCACACACGAACGTATAAATTGCCATGACTTTCCCTTCACCCGTCCGCAGGACGGGGTAGAACCTCTGCCGTGGTCCCTATAAAGTACAAATCATAGTCATTTTGTGCTTCCGGCTGGCGGAACGACTACCTGTTTCTTTTGGTAGGAGAGGCTATGATTACATTGACCCAGAATAAGAAACTAGGACCGGGTGACCTCAGCATACTACTCAGGAACTCCAGCGGGGGGCTTATAGACCCCGCCATCATCGCCTATTCCATCTTCCAGCTTAGCGAGAAGGTGCCTACGGCAGGGCAGCGGGCGTATGACTTTGACCTGGAGCAGCCGAATCATATGCATACCCTCCCGGAGAGCGACCTTGTCCTCATGAGCCAGCCCAAGATGGTGCCTGCCCGTAGCTCGCCTGGGGCATACTGGGTCAGTATGGTGGTCCCTACGCTCTGGCGGGGCGTTTACAGGCTCGTGTGGTATATCGTACAGTCTAACGGGATGCCTGAGGACCGGGTATACGAGGATTTTGTCGTCCAGACCATCGACCCCATCGACCCAGCATTTGAGGCACCCAGCACGATAATGGCTGCCCGCCCGGTTACCACCAACAAGTATGCCCCGGCCATTATGTATGTCCGGGAACTCCTGAGCGACACCAATCCCGACCGTAACTACCATTTTCGCCCTCCGACCCCTGGTAAGGTTGTAGCAGGATACACCAGTCGGGTCGGGTATATCTGGCTTGATTCCACCATCCTGAGGATGCTTGACATCAACATCGCCAAGCTCAACTGGTACAACCCTATGAACATCACAAACTACACCCTTGACAACATCCAAGTGGACTGGGGAAGGATTGCAGCGATTGGTGCTGCGGCGTCGTGTCTTTCCGCCGAGGGCGCACGCTGGGCGGCGGACGAGTTCAGCTACAGTTTGAACGGGGTCAGCTTGGACATAAATAAGTCCTCCCTTTACTTGTCATTGGCACAGAGCTATGGGCAGGAGTTCTCGGAACTAGCACCCCTGGTGACGGCTAACCGTCCTGTTTCGTGCGGGTTACGCCAACAGAGGTGGTTACTCGGATAGTATTACTATAATAGTAAACTTTTTAGTGGCGACCGCAAGTGCAGGTGTTGTTACGATAAAGATAAAAAGATGGACTTTCCATAGTATTATACTTATGTTGGCTCTAGTGATTTATGGACTTTCAAAGCCTAAGTATGATCCTATTAAAAGAAGACCGCAAGAGAATACGAACCTTCTCTACACGGGAGCGCCGTAAAGCTTTAGCAGGACAGATATGTGAGCTTTGCGGAATTCACCCCGCCCGCAATATCTTAGACAACTCACTCCTGCTATGCTGCTGCTCACATCCATTGTTTTGCTCAGCAGTACCAAACGATAGAAGCGTTTGCTGGTTCTGTGGTAGACCGGCTATAAAGAAAGCCCGATGTGGGTTTGTCTGTGGGACGAATAGGAAGCGGGGGTGTCAGGCGTGGGCAGAGGAGGTTGCCAAGAAAACCATAGAAACAAAAGGCAAAATTCCTGATTTTGAGATACATAGACTGTCTCGATTTAAGGAAACTTGCTTAAAAAAGTATGGGGTAGAGAATCCCATTCAATCCAAAGAATTAAGAGATAAACAAACCCAGATTACACGAGAACGGTTTGGGATGACCCCTGGCGAGTTGCTACGTAGAAGAGGGGAAGAATACTGTCATAAAAACGGAGTCACCAATACTTGGCAAATACCCTCCGTCCGTGAGAAAATATTACATACAAATATGGAACGCTACGGGGTTCTCCACGCTGCACAAGCAGTGGTTTTCAAGGAGAAGACCAAAATATCCAATATGACCAAATATGGGGTTGAGTATGCTATGAAGCTCCCGACAACCATACAGAAGCGTAACAAGACCAACCTAGAACGGTACGGATACTCCGAGGCGATGAGTAATCCAGAGATGTATAAAAAGGCGTTGGTCAAACGATATAGAATAAAGAATTTCGTTCTTCCCAGCGGTCGTGTTGTTAATTGCCAAGGCTATGAAAACAGAGCTATTAAGTTCCATCTTAGGCACTTCAGAGAAGAGGATATGTTGTTTAACGGCGAGTTACAAATTGCCTACACTAAATCAGATGGGACCAAAGGGCTTTATCGCCCTGACTTAGCCGACAAGGCATCACATACTCTTATAGAAGTGAAATCTTTATGGACACTAAAACAGGAGAAGTATCTTTTGGAAAAGTTATTGGCGGCCGCATCATTAGGATGGGAACCGTTTGTTGAAATCTGGGCAGAAACGGGGGATTGCCCAGTTTCAGTGATGGGGTTGATTGATATTCAAACCCTTAGACAGGTGCAGAATGATAACGGAATTGCTTGTTCTTAACTCAAGTTTGTGTGGGTCACGGGACCTCTGGTGGGTCGATGACCCCGAGGCGACCAAGGGTTATAACATTTATCGTGCTTATGACCACCCGAGCAACTGGCACAAACTAAACAGTTTTGTATGGTCTGGACATTTCTGGAGGGACCAAGCTTCCCTTGAGGAGGTGGAGTACCTCCTGAAAGACTCCGACTGGGTGGAACGAGGGGGATTGGGCCGCTGGGGGTTCAAGCTCCCGGAGATTCCCTACTCGGATGTCGTTCATTCCCGCCCCAAGGCTGCCACCAGTCCTGACGATGTCAAGGTATTCCTTACCGACATTACTGACCAGGTTACAGAAGTCCGACCCGTGGAGGTAAGGGCGCTGGACCAAACTGTGTGGCTTCCTGCCGACAACACCCTGCCTCCAGGAGGGGCGGTGTCCGACGAGGCACAAGTCTACACGGACAATGTCAATAAGGCTAACTACGGAGGAACCCAGAGGATTATCGTAAAGTTTAAGCGCTTGGCCAACTACGTTGACATCTATACCTCGATGGTGAGACAATTCTACACGGTAGTGGGAGTTGGGGAGCATGGAGAACTACACAAGCCGGGGGCTGACCGCAGCAAGATTGTAAACACGCAGGAGGTGGACAACCTCACCTGGGAGTTCGCCGAGATGGTAAACCGGAACCAGTGGATTTTCGAGCAGGTCGGTGAGCCTGCCTACATCCTGTTCCGCAGGACCCGTGGGGAGCCGTGCGGATGTGTGCGCCCGGAAGCGGGGCTCGGGGCACCGAGGCACGGATGCCCGTCCTGCTACGAGACCGGCGTGGTGGGAGGCTATTATGGACCCTATGACATCCTCTACATCCCCCCGGACAGCGCCCTGATACGTGAGATTGACGAGGGCGGAGGTATCAAGGCGACAAGGGAGAGCCGCAGCTTCCTCACCAATACCCCCATCGTGCAGGACGGTGACCTTATCGTCCGCAGGAACGGCGAGCGCCTCGTCATCCATGGGGTAACCTCAAAGAATCCCCGTGGCGTACTCCTCCAGCAGGACTTCGGCGTAGAGCTTCTGAAGGAAGGGGACACCCGCTACCTTATACCTATAAAGACAGGGCTTCCCACGCTCTTCGACCCCATCGTCAGGAACAATCCCGACCAGGGCATTGACCCGCACCGCCTCAAGGGCGACGGGGAGCCTCTGGTGGACGTGAGGGACCAGCCTGACAAGCAGCCGTGGGAGAACAAGTCGGTAATCCCCATCGGTAGGACGGTCGCCTTCGGCAGGATACTGGGGTCGCCGCTCGACTTGGTGAAGAGGCCGCAATAACGCCCTGCGACCGGGAGGAAACTACCCCGAAACCTGACTATTCAGACCATAAGAGAGGAACCGCTATGAAGATTACTGCGACCGAACTGGCCGATGCTGTTATGAAGACTGCCGGGGTGCTGTGCGTCAGCGACCACCCCAATGACGACCAAGAACTTCAGGCCATAGTGGGGGACCCATCGGATGTCCGCATCTCCACCTTCTCCCAGTTCAAGCCCAATCCGGGAACGGTGCAGCTACCGAACCCCTTGTCACCCATTGAGGGGGACGAGATATTCTTCGCCTACCTGATGCCATGGGCGACCTTCCAGGCGAACGACGGCTCCGAGTGGAACATCCTTGAGTACAGTTCGCCGAACCAGATTGAGATTGAGAACCGCTGGTACCCGAGGATACACGCCTACGTGTCCATCGGGGACATCCGGCGTTCCATCCACCAGTGGATTGAGCCGGTCACCCAGACCGTTCCGCCTCCACCGCCCGGCGTTGACTACTCCGCCCTGCCCGTCAAGATTATGGACATGGACAAGAACAAGGGCGACATCGACGCACTCGGGGACGAGAAGCCCGCCCAAGGGAGTAGCTGGTAAAAGTTCGGCAGAGGGAATATTAAATAGAGAACGAAAAACACGGAGGTGTGTATGCTAGTTGAAATCATCGTTGGGGTCGTGCTTTTTAGTGGTGGATTTGCTATTGGGCGAATCAAAAATACCGCTAAGCTAAATGCCATAAAGGCTGAGGCTGAAAAGCTGGAGCTTGCCGTTGAGACGGATGCGAAGAAAGTCATCGCCGCCATCAAGGCAAAGCTGTAAGCGGGACTTACAGGTTCCCACCTATACGGTACTAAGTAGGGGGAACCTGTGCTTGATTTAACCGGAAGCGCACTCATAAGTTACTTGCTAAGAATAATAACCGACGCCGTTAATCGGAATCCTCGGTTTCGGCAGACTCTTGGAGAAGTATCCTCCCAGTTCAACGCTTTAATTCAATTCAAAGATGCTCAAATCAGTATCAAGAATGTAACTTCCTCAGGTGGACGTTTGTCCCCCGACTACTTTATTTGCAAGGAGTACGGGCGAGCCATACTGGCCAAGATTCAGAGCAAGGAAGGACAGTTCATAGAGTGGGTGCAGGAAGTTGACCCCACGAGGAAATCCCCACCCGCCGGGGTCTACTACCTTAATGTTGATTCTGTGGACGAGCAGACAAAGGATGTGGGTTTGACCATCCAGACATTTCGATGGGTGGAGGGAAAAGTCACCAACGCCCAAGGGTCGGTCGTCTACCTCGCCCCCGGCATCGACGGGACAGCCTTGTCCGGGTATATCGAGGGCGAGAACAGCCCGCCCGTTGACCTGGTGACCGTCGTCAACGACGGGAGCTACCCTACGACCGTGGGGACCAGCCCGCCCATCCCCATCAACCTGCTCCTGTCCCCGAACGAGATATACCTTCTCACGCCGACCCCGACCGGGCTGGTTCTGCTCTTCGGGTCTCCGCCTATCCCGCTCATACCACTGGTCGATTATTGGTACCAGCAAAAGGTTGATGTGGTGGTGTGCCAAAGCACCGTGGGAGGGCAAGAGATAGTCGGCATCCCGATGGGCTATACGGATATACCGAACTCCAGCCCGCCCCAGACCATCCCCACCACGATAACCTTCACCGTCACGGACCAGACCGGGTACGAGCTTGTCCCCGGCAAGGACTACACATGGTATGCCTCGAACGACTGGCTGGAGCTTTCCGAGTGGACCCCGGCTGGGAGCACTCTGACGGCCCACTTGTTAACTAAAGTTGACCCCACGGCAGTTATGGGCACGAATTTAGAGAACATCTTAGAGGTCGGAGTGGCTCCTGGGGAGAATCTCGCCCCCGGACAGGTATTCGTCCAGACCTCCCATGGAGAGTACATGTCGGTAACGGTGGACAGCGACGGGACAGTGACCTTACCGACCCTTCTCATTCCAGGGCAGTGGTGCTTATGGGAGATGAGGATTGATGCCGGGACGGTCCATAAGGTTGCCAAAAAGTACAACCTCAATCAGAATATCATACCGGGTCTCAGGATTGCCATCGGGGACAACGTGTTTAAGGACGACCAAGTGGCCATTATTGTCTCGCCCACGGTGTGCGAGACCTACGAGATATACGGCTCCAAGGAGAACCTCACCTTTACGGTGGACTGTCGGGCTAACGACCTCCAAACTGCCTCGGACCTTAGCGAAATGCTCCGCCAGCAGCTCCTCATCATGAGGCGGACCAACATGGAGGCGGACGGCATCACCCTGTTCGAGGCCAGTCGGTCCTACCAAGGGGCGCAGCGTGACCAGTCGGGGACCGCCCCCCAGTTCGTCTATACCCTGAGCATTTCAGCCATGGCTGATTGGAAGGTGTTCGTCCCGCTGGTCACCAGGCTGGTGAACCTTGAGCTTATCGAAGTAGCGACGGCAACCACTCCGAAGATTGTGATAACGCCGAGGGCGAGGGTGTTTGGGAATACAAAATTCTTGTCGTCGTACAGTTAGCTCTGCTGGTTAGCCCACTTCATAATATCTGCTTCAACGACAGGAAGGTCATCAAGGTCACCGTCCTTTATGCTAGCGACGAGCCTCACCAACTCTTTTTGGTCATTTTCATTCTCAGCCTCAAGGGTGACCCTCTTGAGTCTATCTCGTATGTCAGAACCTTTAACCGCACGCAAAGTTACCCTCATCTAGTCCTCCACCCCGTCCGCCCGCTCTCCGGTGTTAGTGATGATTTGGATTGCCCGGTCATCAAACTGGACTAGTTTCCCTTCCAGCCGCAGGGTTTTCTTTTCGAGTCTTTCCACCTCTCCCCTGCTAAGCATAGCCAAATCTCCACCCTGCTTCAAAACAACAATATCCGTGCCCCCGCCACAGCCGTCCACACGGTCCTTTACCTTCTTCATGCAAAAGACTGCCAAACTTGTAAGCTGAGACAGGTCCTGAATATCCAAGCAATATTCGGACAGGAGGTCATTTGCCAAAATTATGCCCGTTCCGATGGCTTTACGGTCTACCGAATAGAAGCTAGTCCCTCGAAAGTGGAAGAGACCGCAATCGCCGTCTTTCATGGCTATCCCGATGAGCATTTCTACGGTCGGCCTTTCATTCTGCGGAAACATCGCCCAGTTTGCCAAATATCCGTCAAAGTAGCCGACGAGGCGTTCCTCCAAGTATTCCTTAACCTCCTTTAGGTCCTTGCAATCTCCCAACTTCTCCCTGGCTTTCTCCATAGCGGATTCAATGTAGTCGGAATCCCCGGCACCAGCGAAAACCGCCGTCAAATTATCGAATATGGAGATTGGAACCTTGCCAACATTCTCCTTCGTATAGCCGGTGATTGTCTCTTGAGTATCGGCGGCAAGCACCACCCCATGATTGCCTAGCAAGCCGATGGCGATAGTCATTCTCTTCCTTTCAGGAAGCCGAGGGCGTGGATGAAATGGCAGTCTCGGACGTGGAAAATAATACCTCAAATTTTCCATAGAATCTGCAAAATAGTGCTTGACAATGCCTGAACGTTCAAGCATAATGCTAAACATGAACAGACTACCTTTCTCCAAGCAAGTCGCCGTTGTAAACGCCCTCGTTGAGGGAAACTCCATCCGCGCCACCAGCCGCATGACTGGCGTTTCCAAGGGCACCATCCTCACTCTCTTGGAAGAGTTGGGAACGGCGTGCGCTGACTTCCATGACCGCGCTGTTCGCGGTGTGAAATCGCACCGAATTCAATGCGATGAAATCTGGCAATTCTGCTACGCTAAGGAAAAGAACGTCCCTGTTAAGAAAAAGGGCATCTTCGGCTACGGTGACGTGTGGACTTGGGTGGCTGTTGATGCCGATACAAAGCTGACCATTGCCTACCTCGTCGGAAAGCGTGACGCTGGATGCGCCTATGAATTTATGCAGGACTTGGCTAACCGTCTCGCCAACCGGGTGCAACTGACCACTGACGGGCTGAAGGTCTATCTGGAAGCCGTCGAGGGCGCTTTCGGGTGCGACATCGACTACGCCACGCTGGTCAAAATTTACGGCAAGCCGCAAGATGAAATCAGGTATAGCCCACCTATCTGTCTTGGAGCGCAAGCCGCAACGATAACCGGAAAGCCAGACGCCAAACACATCTCCACCAGCTATGTTGAGCGAGCAAACCTCACCATGCGAATGTCCATGCGGCGGTTTACCAGACTTACCAACGGGTTCTCCAAGAAAGTCAATAACCTTCGCCATGCGGTAGCCCTCTACGCCGTTCATTACAATTTCTGCCGGGTACATCAGACTCTCCGAGTTACCCCGGCTATGGAAGCTGGCATCTCAAACCATGTTTGGGGCATTGAGGAATTAATCCGGCTGATGCCAGAGCCGGTGGCTGCTCCCCGTGGACCTTACAAGAAGCGGGCGGCTTAGAATTTCAACGGAAGTGTACTTACCAAATTTTAACGTTTATTGAAAACCAATCGTAATGCTACCGTTGCCAAAACTCTCCTTAAAACAGGATTTTACCCCCCACTTACCTAACTCTTTTTGAAGAGCCTCCAATGCATCTCTACACGAGTTCGGACCTGATATTTCTATGTTCTCTACTCTGCCTAGATGATAACGAGATGAGTTTGGGGCGGAATCGTTTCCTGCGCTGATGACATTCCAGCCAGCCTCCGTAAGAGCGGACTCCAAGCTCGTAGCGAACTCCCACCCATCGCTGACCCCCCTGCAAACCTCGATAACAACCAACGTTCCCTGATAGTGGCGCAGGTTGGATGTGATTTTCTTCTGCCGTCGCGGGGAAAGTGTACGCGGCAGAGAATTATGCTTGAACCAGTGGTATACGAAGCTGCCAGCGTAAAGCAGGATGAGTGTGCCGATTGACCAGCGCATATTGGGCCAGAACTCGGGCCAAATCCAGCGACGGAGATGGTAAAGGTCGTAGAGAATCAGACGAACCAGGGGACCAGCGCCGATGGCAATCATAGTGCGCCCCCATGCCCACTTGTGGCCGCAGTAAAGGATTCGCTTGAGCATAGTGGTTGAGGATTATATCTCATGCTTACTAATACAATCTCCTTGGAATTTCAAATTGACCCACTACCGGATTTTCCGCCATTTTCAAGACTTTTTTTAATGGAAGTACTAGCGGGATGTACCCCCAATTCTTTAGTTGCCATACCAGTTCTCCAGCTTCTCTCTTTCCGAATTTTCCAACCTCCCTGAGATATTCTGGGTGAACCCGCAGTGTTCCTTTCGTTTTTTCATAAAGGTTGGTTATGAGGAAAGCCCTGCCATACCCATTCTCGGTTGAGGGTTCGATGCCAGCGATGAACGATACTATGTCAATTTTATCATGAATGCTTGGCCATTTTGGATTCGCCCGATGAGTGCATCCAGCAAGGAGGATAGAAACTTTACCCCTTTCCTTACTAACAAATTGAAGGGCATCCTTGATGCATTCTCGCTTCATCTGTGCAATTATCTTTTTAGTATCCATTAATGCTCCTTTTCCTACTTTCTTTCCTTAGCCAGCACAGAATAGGGACACAGGGTGTTCTTGATGAACCCAATCATATAGTCCTGACCGAGACCTAACGTCAGGATGGAAAGCTGAATCGCCATCACCGCAGGCAGGTAGAAATGCTTGTTGGCGTTGAGGAGCGTTGCTCCTATGCCGCCGTCCGAACGGGTCATACCCTCGAACATAGGGAGCATCATCCACGACATAGCGGCGTTCTGCCGCAGGCAGTCGAAGGCTTGGTCAGCTTGACCTAGCACCACGACTTCCCATACCATACGCCAATCGCCGATGCGCAGGGTACGGGCAAGGTCAAACTGCTGCTTTGGGACGTTCGTCACCACATCTGCCATGCTAGTGACAAAAAAGACGGTTACTGAGAACACGAGAAGGTACAGCTCAAGCTGATGTTGGTTGGTAGCCAATAGGGTGAAGAAGAAACTCAAACCAACCATCGACAAAAACCTCAGCTTGCTGATACAACATTACCCCTGAAGTAGCAGATGGAGACGAGGGAAGCCCAAAAGGCGCATAGCAGCATCAAGGCGCTTACCTGTCTTTGGTCAAGGAGCCTCATTCGACTGCCTTTCCTGCCTTTTGTCGGGCGAGCATCTTCTCTTTTAAGTCTACTCGTTCCTTTCTCGTCATTTCCAAAGACCGTGTCAATACTGTCACGGCTATCAGGTAGTCAACGGTTTGAAGGAATATCCCGGCGACCTCACGAGCGGAATATTAGCCACTCAGCAAAAGTTGCCTAATGAGCGGTTCCAGCGTTATTTCTATCAGGTCGCTAACCTTACGCCCCTCTTCGTTCAGCGCATTGTATTGGTTAACCAGCGGAGTCATCGTGCTTTCCTTTCAGCTATCCGACACGCCCTCTGGAGCGTGACGAGACCCGTATACAAAGAGGCACTTCCATTGATGATGCCAAGAATCTCATGACCAGAGCGACCACCTATCAGGAGCCGCTTTACAAGAGGCTCCATCACGGCGTCTATATTCTTTTTCACCCTCTGTCCCTCAGCAGTGAGAAAGCCGTTGTTTCCTACCAAGCTAACCATAGATGCCTCCCTTTTATGCAAACACACAGCCGGGTTATTTCTTCTTGCCGAACACGTCAAGAGGAGCCGCTTGCTTCGTGTCAAAGTCCTGCTCCGTTTTGGCGCTCGTGACGCCGTAGAACTCCAAGGCAAGCCCTGTTCCGGCAATGAGCAGGCATATCCCCATGGCGATGCCGACTTGGAGAGGACCGAAGTAATCCTTCCCTTGTGCCTTGAGGATATACCACGCCAGAAGGGTAAGGATGAACGGCAGTAGCAAGAGCAGGGAAAAATACATATATCCCCCTAAAACTCTCTTTTAGTGGATGGGTCAATAGTCCCGTGAAGCTTCTGGAACTCTGTAGTCGCCGCATTCCATTGTTCGGCGGTCATATAGGGCTGTTTGAGGCAGGCTACCCCGTCATTAGAGCCATAACAGGTAATACAGGTTAACCGGGGTCGTCCGTCCACCACAACCAAATGACCTTTTGATGTCCTGTAACGCCCGATGGGTGTGTCATTCACTGGGTCCTCCCGTTCCCGTCAGTCCGGTCCCAAGTGTTTGAGACGAAAGAGGTCGTCAGACCCCTCTTTGCCGCATCTAGCTCAGCTTCGATGCGGTGGGCTGCACAGGTGGGCTTTGCCTCGCCCAAAAAGGAGGCATCACGGGCGGCGTGGATAACCACGCTCCCGATTATCGGGTTGTTGCACCCCTTGCGTATCTCACAGCGACGGTCAGCCATAAGAGTTTCCTCATTAACAGTATACATCGAACTAGGGTTGTTTTGGTGGAAATTTTGGAATCTTCCCCTTACCTTGTGCCCATTCCCGAAGGTCTTGCAGGGTGAACCACCCAAAGTTATTCTCATTCTGCTGCATGGGATTAAGCCAAAACTGGACGGAGCCATCCTTCTGGCGATGAGGAGAAAGGGCAAAATAGCCCCTTTTGTTATTCTTGAGAAGCTCCTCTATGTGGCTTTTTTTCATATAGCTTTGGAGCCAGTTCCGCTCCTTGTCGTGGCTCTTCCACAGGTCTATGATTTCCTTGGGCATCCGGCTGATGATAACGAGACCGAGGTTGTTCCCTAGCCACGCTTGGGGGGAGAGCAGAGCAACGGCGATGTCGAGCCCGACACAGGCATCATAGACCTCTTTAAGCGCCTTGATATCCTCTTTGTCGTCAGAGGTAATTAAAAACGAGTCTTCGTCCCAAGCGGCCGCAAGCCCTGGTTTGTGGGTGGAGAGACCAAAGTCCTTCCAGTAGGATAAGGTGACATTCACCCCCTCTTTAGAAGCAGTCCTGCAGGGGGGAGGAAGCAGGATTCCAGCCCTCTTCCCAATCTTGGTCCACATCAGCCCCGAGGGTACTATTGTGGCTTTTCGCTTTTTGACGCCCACCGCACAAGGGTTGTCGGTCACACCGAAGGCATTGAGCAGTTTGTTGATGCCCCACTCGTGCTCGGCCGTGAAGTCGTGCCCGAGGATGACGCCTAAAACCCTTCCCTCGGCGTCACGGGGGATGCTGATGTCAAAATATGCTTTTCTCATAGTATTGTCATCCTTTCCGACCTACTTCGGCAAGAGAACGGAAAACGCCCCCATAAGCGGTTTGGAGGGCTTTGACTTGTATCCCATTTGACTGGCACCACGGTTCGGGCGCTGTTTTCGAGGAGCCACATCGGAGGTAAACGCCCAAAGCGGGTTTTCCTCCAGCAAGTCATGGTAGAAGTTGCGCATATCCATGTACTCGCCCTTGGTGTTGGACGGGCGCTTGCTGGGGTCCATCCGGTCGGAGGCTTCCTTGTACTTGTCCTTGAGCTTCTCCCGGCTTACCGGCAGAATCACACGGAAATACCCCCACGCAAGGGCTTCCGCCCTCTTCTGGTCCAATTCTTTCATGTCAAACTCCTCGAATACTTTTTGCCTCTACGCCTAAGCGGAGGCTCTGTTCCTACACCTATAGTATACACCGAGGCGGATGAAAAACAGGGGGAATCTTACTTGTCGTCAATCTTCATCCACGCCCGACGACGCCCACGCAGGAGAACCCGCAGACCCTTGGCGTGCTTGCACGGGGTCTTGATGCCCGTGAGCACCAGTCCTGCCTTGAGGGTGCAGTCCATGCAGCCGCATACGATGGCCGCCGAGCCGTTGCCCCAGCCCGCCTTGGTCGTCTTGACGGCTTGCAGGAGGTATCCCTCGTCGGGAACGGTCTGCGACGGCGTGGCGAAGGTCCTGACGGAGACGCATCCCGGCAACTGCCTCGTGATGTGCTCCGGGGTGCCGATTTCCATGTACTCTCCGGGCTTAAGCCCCGGAAAACGCTTTGAGAATGTTGACATCTGTCCTCCTTAATTTAATATACAGCGAATCACGAAACTATATTGAGTTCTTTAAGGAACCGACTCGGTGCCACGGACACAGTATTTGGTCCCCGTGGCTCCAACCCATGGACGCATATCGCCAATTGGTCCCTAGCCCTCGTGCAGGCAACGTATAGCAACCTGCGTTCTTCCTCAATTTCTGTCTCTGACCCCATGCTAAACCTATGAGGAATTGAGCCTTCTGTGCAATTAGTAAGAAAAACTTTTTTCCATTCTAGTCCCTTGGCGCTGTGGATGGTCGAGATGGTGACCTTGCCAGTCTCCTCGTCATTGTCGGTCGGGTGTTCAAGGGCCAATTGAAAGACAAGGTCCTCCGCCGAAAGCCCGTCGCTCACCAGGTTGTTTATCAGCAACAGGAAGCGGTCGATGTTCTCGCACTTGGTTCTTGCCTTGCCCGGCTCCTTGTGGTACTTGGCGTTGATGTAGTCCTTGTAGTTGAAGGAGGTGACGATTTCCTCCATGGCGGCCGCAGGGGTTCCCAGCCTGCCGATGACGGTCTTCATCCCATAGACGAAGAGTTCGAGCTTCTTGTCGCCCTCGCAGGCGGCAACGAGGTCTCCCTCCTCCTCTTGGTCGGCCTTCTTCCTTATCCGCTCCATGGCGACATCCCCGACTCCCCGCTTGGGTACGGCAGCCGCCCGGACGAACGCCGTGAAGTCCTTGTTGTTGACCGCCAGCCGGAAGTAGCTTAGGATGTCCTTTATCTCCTCGGTCTGGAGCAAGCCCTTGCCGCCCCGGACGACATAGGGGATGCGGAACCGCACTAGCGCTCCCTCCAAGTCACGGACCTGCATGGCGGAGCGCACGAGTATGGCGTTGTCCTTGTAGGCGATGTTGCCGATTCCCTTAAGCTGGCTGTCGTGCTTTATCTCCTGTGCGATGATGACGGCCACGTCGCCCGGCGTGGAGGAACGGATGAGCCGGGTAGCCCCGGTTTCCGTCTCCTTACCGTCCGGCAGAACTCCCCGGAAGGTCTGCATCTTGAGGGGGATTACCTCCGTCATCGTGGCGTTAATCTTGTTGGAGAGCCGGATGATGTTCGGGAGGCTCCTATGGTTCCGGGATATCTTGTAGAGGTCGGGAACGAACCCACGCCACCCCTCGCTGTACTCCTTGAGCAGGCGTGGCTCCGCCCCTTGGAAGGCATAGATAGAGTTCCCAACCACCAAACCGTCAGCAATGTAGGTATGGTGCTGTTCGACTTCTAAGGAGTATACTAGCCCCTGATAATGCCGTTTCGATATACCCAGTATCGGGGTGCTTTTGTTCCTTCCCTCAATAGGAATATCCATATATTCAGGAAATATATTAACCGCCGCAGTCTTGAAGAATCCCCTCCAGCTATTCCCACGTCCGTGCCGTTGATTTGTAATTATCGGATGGCTTTCTAGCAAACCGAGGGCTGCCAAACACGCCCTCCCCCCTTGTGGGTTGACATGGCTAAAGACCAGTCTAATTAGTTCGTCAGACTTACTGCGACAAGGTCCACTTTCAAAAAGAGATTCGGGGATGCCGTACCTGACAGAATAAATTTCCTCCCACGCCTCAGCCTCAGCTTTGAAGTCACAAATGCGTAGAATCCATCCAGCTTCCGCCTTCTCTTGGTTCATACGATATGAAAGACCATAAGCACCCCTCTCGCCTGTCTGCGCCGTGCTGCGCTTGAACACGCTGGTTCCTACCCGAAATCCCAAGTCGTGGCGATACATAAGGTAGACCAAGTATTTGCCCCGCACATTCTTGTTGAAACGCACCCAATTCCAATGACTTGGAGTGACTTCTGTACTCCCTATTCCAGTCTTAATCTTGATAAGGTCTCCGATGTAGAATCGGGATGCAACCTTAATCGGCTTCCCTGAACAATAAGTTCTCTGGTCATCCTGACGCCAAAACGGAACGAGAAACCCATCGTTTAGGTCTTCAATGTTCCACTCTTTGCATATTGCTTTCCTTGAACCAATAGGAGGACTTTGGGTTACCTTAACTTTTGTGCCCGGAGGTTGACATTGGGCCAAATCCCCCACGCAATAAAGATTGGGGTTGTCATCCCCGAGGAGGAGGTTGACGAAGCGCCACTGGATGGGGCTGGTGTCCTGCGACTCGTCCTGCAATACGTGATGGAAACGCCGTTGGAGGGCTGCCCGCCAGTCGTCCTGCGACTCCCCCCGGCGCACCACCAGGTGAATCATGTCGTCGAAGTCCACCGACCCGCACTTGTTCTTCTCGGTCTCAAACTGCGCCCAGATGGTCTTCTCCCAGTCTTCTAGGGCGTGGTACCCACCGTGGCGCTCCAAGGCATCCTCATGAACCTCATCAGTATAGTCCACGGCGAATCCTACGCCACGGGCACGGTGGTACCCGAGCTTCTCCAGGAACCGGTAGGGGTTCTTCTCCACGCCCGGCTCCGGGGCGCTGCGCTCGATGAGCTTCTTTATCATCTGCGACTGGTCGTAGTCGTCCATGGGCGTGACCTTGCCGGTGAACCCGAAGCCCTCGGGGTTCTTGCGGATGGCATTGAGGGCGAGGCTATGGATGGTGCTCACATGCGGCTCGGTCTGCTCCCTATGGAAGTCCGGCTCAAAGGGTATGTTGAGCCGGTTCTTTATCTCTTGGGCGGCCTTGTTGGTGAAGGTGATGCAGCAGATGCGGAAGGGCAGAACCTTTTCCGTCATGAGCCAGCGGACCCTCTCGGTGATGGTGCTGGTCTTGCCCGAGCCTGCCCCGGCGATGAGGCAGGCGGGTCGCCCCAAGGGGTGGGCTACCGCCCGTAGTTGTTCCTCGTTGAGTTTGAGCATAGGGTTTCTGTTAGATGGCCTCGCCGACGAGCCTGACGGCAGTCGGCTCCGGGCTGCACCTGAGCGAACGCCGCACGGCGTTAAGCTCCTTCTTCGCCTGCCTGACATACTTGTTGCAGGCTACCAAAAGGCAACTGGCCTTTACCAATTGCTTGCTCCACCTGGACTCCACTTCCCATACCTTCATATGCTCCTCCTCGTCAGTGCTATTTGATGCAGGCTTCCCCGATAATCGTCAATCCACCATCCAGCCATCCGCCAAGATGGCCTCGAACGAGTCGTACTGCTTGGACTTCACCAACTCAAGCGGCGTCTCTCCCAAGGAGATACTGAATATATTCTCAAGGAAAACCCTGCATCCGGTCTTGTTGGTGATGAACCCGGAGTCTTGGAGTACCTCTTTAGAGGCAGCACGACCCGATGTGGCCACTCCTCGGGGGTCTGCATGACTTCGATATCTGAAAGCTCCATATGCCCTCCTAGCGCCACTTAGAGTGCCACCGCCGCTTGATTGGCGGCTTCTGACCGATATGCCGTAGGCGCTCCAGTTCTTTAAGGAACTCCTCCCACAGCCACTTCCTAGCCTTCTTCGACAGGGGGTACTTGGGCATCGCCCTTCTGCCTTTCCCACGAAGTATAATACCCCTTCATCGGATGCGGTTGTTCCATCGTCCGGTATATCCAATCCCAGCAGGATTCTTTTGCCTTCCTGTGCCACTCCCGCAGGCTGGTGGTGTTGTGCTCATAGAGCTTGAGGTACTCCTTGAGTCCCCCCGATAGCTTGGCCAGAGGGAGGAAAATCCACCATGGGGTGATGACGAATGCCATCTTGTCGGCCAGCGCAAGGGAGGATATCGGGTGGTCTTCCTTCTTGGCGTAATATCGGGAGTGGTAGAGGCAGAACTCATACCATACGGGCGGCTGGATGAACCAGTATTCCGACTTCCCCTTCTTGTCGAATAGCCAGTGGATTATCTGTGCCCCAAGCTCCGGGTGGTTCCGGCCATCCTCGCCGTCGATGTCGTTCTTTCCCCAGTACCCGATGTCGTGCAGGAAGAAGCATGCCCACAAGGCTAGTTGCTTAGGGAACCCAAACAGCCGCCACCACGCACGGGCGACGAAGAGCGAGTGGATGATTATCTGGTGCTCGCCGAACAGCAGGTTCTTTGTTCCTGGTTTCATATCGTTAGCCTAAGCTGCGTAGTACCCGAGGTCTATCTCCCTCAAGACCTCCTCCAGTTCCTCGAACCCCTGCCCTGAGAATTTTATATCAAGGAAAAAGTCCGAGTTGTGCGGCAGGAGGTACCAATCATAGAAGTTTCGGTAGCAGTATGCCTTTTCTTCCTTCGCTACCACNNCCTTGTCTGCCCAGTAAGCACTGGCTTCAAATGCCATGGTTCCATACTTGGGATGTTCAAACTCATGCCATACGCCGTAACCCATACCTCCGCCACGACCGTGTATTCCCATGTATATCCAGCCGTGGTTCCATAACCACTTGCTGGAAGAAGACTCCTCTTTTGCGTCCTTCTTAGGGGAATAACCTTTGGCTATCTCCCTTGAGAGCCAAGCAAGCTGACCACGGGACGGGCGGGGGGTGGAGATGCCGGAAATCTTAAGGCGCTTTTTTCTCAGATTTTCTGTCGCCTTGGGTCCGCCTTTAGCTTTCCAGTAGACGCTGTCTCCCGCCCCCCATGACTCGCTCTCGGGGGGATGGACTTTCTTCACCCTGACTTTTGCCATGGCTAACCCGCTTCCCTCATTCTTCGATGCCTGCGGCTTTCTTGTACGCTTCCTCAGCCTCGTCTACAATCCTCTTGTAGCCCTCGTCAAGACCTTCCATGAAGGAGGACAGGGGGATATCCTCGTCCGGGGCGAGGATGAGAATCTTCGCAATCTCGGCATCCAGTTGGTCAAGGCTTTCTTGGGGAACCTTGGACATATGGGAATGGATGTATTCCCTTACCCACCCCGGTCGGGTAGGGGTCTTGACCAAGTATGCCCCCTTTTCTTCGGCGTTCTTGTCTTTCGGGAGAGCCTCGGGAACCTCGCTGCCGCCAAGGGAGATAGCCCGCCATCCATTATCCAGCTTATTACCGTCGAAGGTTACCTCTGGCCCCTTGCACTTCTGTGGGATGTAGGTCGCCTTGCCTGTCCTGATGTAGTGGTTTATCGACTCGTAGTCGTTCTCCTTGACCACGACCACGGTGCCGTCCCGGTTGGTCACGGTGTAGCGCCACGCCCCGCCGCCGTCATACTCGGCGAGGATGGTTCTCGGGGTTCCGCCGAACCCCACGTCCTCATGGTAGGTTATCCTGCTAGCCCACTGGGGAAGGGGAACGAAAAGCCCCTTGATATACCTTTTAAGACCGACCCACCACCATCCTATTCCGAGCTTCGCCATCCACAATGGGGGGATTCCCCAGTTGTCACGGACAGGGCACCAGCCGGACTTCTCCACTGGCTTGAAACCGAGAGTGGCAAGGTGCTTGTCAACATACTGGTCTTCCGTCATACGGTTCTCACCCTCGTCTGGTCAATCGGGATGGTGGGGTTGGCGTGCTCCGGGTCGTAGTGCCGGGGGGCAAATCCCCCGTTGAGGTCAAAGGTCTCCAGCGCCCCGATGAGCAGGGTGGCCGCCTTGAGGATGTTGACCCTCTGCTCCACGGGGGTGGCCTTGATGGAGGTTGCCTTCCCGAGGTAGATGTTGGCGTATGCCGCCCAGTCGTTTATGGTGTTGGCCTTGTCGAAGGTGAAGCCCCAAGTCTTATACTCTTGGCGCTCCCGCTCCAGCATTACCTCGCCCCATAGCTTGTTGTGTACCGCCGTAAGGCAAGGTCTGCTCGCACTGCTGATGTCGTGGTTCATGTTTCCTCACTTGTACATTACCGCCGCTGCGAACATGATGGCGGCGGCGAACACGATGAGCACTGCCCACATCTTGTTCCAGGCATCCTTGGCTCCGGGTAATTTTGTATTCCGGGGTCCCGCAGGCTCGGGGGGCAGGTTGCAAATCTTCTCCGCCTCTTCCGGCATCCGGTCCATCGCCTTCATG
>QGNH01000137.1_pt1 | contig 41476 bp, 54 predicted proteins | sample 1735481 | NCBI WGS metagenome assembly QGNH01 (sample SAMN09239004, study PRJNA386568) | Viral metagenome, whole genome shotgun sequencing project. | reverse complement strand
GGACCTTCGTGGCGCGAACCTTACCGGCGCAAATATAGATTTTTCTTGCTGGCCATTATCTTGTAAGAGTCTGCATTGTACCATAGATGGTAAATTATTTATCCAATTACTATATCATACCTTAAAAATATGCCCTAAAGACGACGGTTTGCGCAGTACAGACGCATGGAAAATATTTGCGGCGAAGGCTAATAAATTTCATCGCGTAAAAGAATGCGGGGAATTATCATGATAATAGTGCTCGAAGGCTCCGACGGGACTGGAAAGACTTTTTTGGCCAAGGAATTTTGCGAGATGTACGATGCCAGGTACATCCACGCCGGTTATAAATTTAAGGACAAGCAGTTTACCTACCACACGGCCATCATCCATCAGGCCCTGGAGCATATTAAAAAGACCGGCCAACCGGTAGTGATTGATCGCTGGTGGATTTCAGAGAGCGTCTACGCCGAGGTATATCGCGGTGGAACCCGATGGCCATTGATGGGGCGCTTCATGGACAGAATTTTAAGAAAGGCCGGCGGCGTCTACGTCTTTTGCCTTCATGACGGCGGCATCAACGACTATGCCGAGAAGTTTAAAGATCTAAAGAAAAACCGCAAGGAGATGTACGATGATCCCAGCGACATCGCCGCGATGTACAAGGAACTTTGGTCGGGGGCCTATAAAAGCGGCTACGATACGCATGCCAACCAAATCGCGGAGAACGGTGGATTTAGCATGAGGGATGATTGTTTTAAATATTCGATAAATGAGCAGGGAAAAAATGTCAAAAAATTCTGCGCGATACTGTACAATAAGATAAAATGCCACGACTTGCTCGAATCCGACAACTTTAGCGGAGGTTTTGCCGATTCAAAGATCCTTATGGTCGGTGACGAGGTGAGCCCGACAAGAAAAGGAAAATTATCCTGGCCATTCCACAAATATTCTAACTCAGGACTTTATATCACCCGATGGCTGCATGAAAACAACGTCGATGAAAAAGACCTGGCCTGGTGCAACATCCACGAGGTCGATGGGACGGCAAACATCGACAGGTATCTTGACCTTGGCCCAGAAAGAAAGATCGTCTGCTTGGGCGCCGACGCCACGAGGACCTTTAAGGCGCGATTCAGAAATCATAAATGCTTCGAGGTCATCCACCCGCAGGCCGCGGCAAGGTTTCCTTTTAATCAAGATAAATTTGATCGACAGATGAACGATGCCTTAAAATAAGTAAAGAAAGGACAGATTATGATCTGCGAAGAATGCCATAAGGAAAGTAATCCGACTAAAGAATTTAATATGGTCGTGGCCGTCGATACGATAACACAAGCACCTATTTTATCTAGTACAATAGACCTGTGCTATCCGTGCTTTAAATTGGCGGTGTTGACCTACAAGAAAGAGACGGCAAGGCTATATGAAGAAACTTTCTGAAAAAGAAAAAGCTATTACTTATTATAAAAAAATTTGTAAAGTAGAAATTTTAAATGAAACTTATTTACCTCTTTCTTTGCTTTATAAAGTTCTTGATAATACAATAAAAGGAAAAGAGGATATTTCTCGTTTACAAAATATAATCAAAAAAGGACATACTTCTTTTTTAGAGTTTATTGATATTACTTTTAAAATATCCCCTATAACAAGTTCTGCTTTAAATCAAATTACAAGACATCGGCAAGCATCTTTTATGTCCTCTTCTTATCATTATTCAAAAGTTGAAACTAATACATGGATATTACCTTTTATAAAAGGAAAATATAGTAATGAAATAAATAATCTTTTTTTAAATAGTAAATTATATTATGATAATTTACTAAAAGAAGGTGTATTAAAAGAAGAGGCGCGAAATATTTTACCGCAAGCCATAACTTATTCCCTAATAATGAAAATTAATGCTAGGTCTCTTTTTAATTTTTTTAATTTACGCCTTTGTAATAGGAATATACCGGAAATGGTTGCGATAGCCCAACTTATACATAGGAAATGCATGCATTGGCTACCTGAGATATTTTCATTATCTGGGCCAGATTGCAAAATATCACAATGTAAACAAGGGGAAATGAAATGCGATTAAATAAGCAAGAATTTTTTATGGCGATGGCGGTGCTCTGCGCCAAAAGAGGCACGTGCGCACGAAGGCAGGTGGGCTGCGTACTGATCGATGAGCACGATCATGTGCTGTCTACCGGATATAATGGCAGGATCGCCGGAGCACCCCATTGTATCGACGTAAAATGTGCCGGGGTAAACCAAAAAAGCGGAGAGGGTTTAGATCTTTGTGAGGCGGTGCATGCCGAGGAAAACGCCTTGCTGCAATGCCGGGACGTCTACGCGATAAAAACATGCTTTTGTACGACCCTGCCCTGTCCGCGATGCCTGCGGCAGTTAATGAATACGTCATGCATAGCTCTATATTATTTATATGATTATGGCGATGCCAAGATGACAATCGCAAAATGGCAGGCATCTAGAATTTTGCGTATGGCGTACAAACTGCCTATGATAAGACTAATTACCCAAAGATTTGTTGAGGATGAAGACTGCGAATGGGAAAATATATGAATAAAGATCGCATTAACCTTGTAAAATCTGACTGGCGTCCGGTTGAAAATTTTCCGACGTTGGTAGGAAAGGCTAAGGAGATCAGCTTCGACGTCGAGACATACGATCCAAATCTAAAGGAAAAAGGTCCAGGGGCCATTCGTAAGGATGGATATATTTGTGGTTTCTCTGTGGCTACTAATGACGGATTTTCAGGGTATTATCCAATAAAACATGCGGGAGGTGATAATCTGCCAAATCCTAAGAACGCGATTAGATGGCTCAAGGATCAACTTACGGACAATACCTCAAAGGTAGGGGCCAACCTACTATATGATGCGATATGGTTAAAGTGCGATTTAGATATACGAGTTAAAGGAAAATTATATGACATCCAAGTCGCCGAGCCATTGCTTGACGAGAATAAATGGTCATATTCTTTAAACTCTCTTTCTGAAACCTACCTGGGTGAAAGCAAGGTGGAAGAGTTACTTTATGAAGCGGCGATAAAATTTTATGATATTAAACCATCTAAAAAGGATGATGCGTATCACGCCAAAGATGAGATTGAATTAATATCAATAAAGAAAAAAGATGTAATCGAGCAAGTAAAAGGTAAAATTTGGGAAATGCCGGCAAGGTTTGTCGGACCCTATGGAGATGGTGACGCCACCCTGCCCATGCGGATATTTGAAAAACAAAGAGAAAAACTAAAGGAAGAGGGCCTTTGGAAATTATTTGATGAAATTGAGACCGAAATCCTTGATTTACTTTTAGAAATGTGGATAAAAGGGGTGCCGATTGACTATACCAAGGGTGAGATAGTAATGGGTGAAATGAAGGCGCGGCAGGAGATATGTCAAAGAAAGATAAAGCGACGGGTTGGGAAGGATATTGACATCTGGTCGGCCAAAGAATGCGAGGATGCGTGTAAGATTCTTGGTCTTGAATATCCATTAACAGATAAAGAAAATCCATCTTTTAAGGCCGAATGGTTACAGGATCAGGAGCATGATTTTTTTAAACTACTTCTCGAGGCCCGACAACTTGATCGTTCTGGATCAGTGTTTATCCAGGAAAAAATACTTAACCTGTCAATAAATGGTCGAATACATCCGCAGTTTTGGCAGGTAAAGACCGATAGGTATGGTACCGGATCGGGAAGGTTTTCATCGAGTAATCCAAATGCGCAGCAGTTTCCGGCACGTAATGAAGAATTGGCAACAAAGGTAAGATCATTAATAGTGGCTGAAAAAGGGTGCGATTTTGGGATATTTGACTGGTGTTTTTCAGATGATACTGAGGTGTTAACAAAACGGGGTTGGAAGTTATTTAAAAATCTAAATAAAATGGAGCTAATTGCAAATATAGATAGGAACACAAAAGAATTATTTTTTGAAAAACCTCTTGCCTATCAAAAAATAGAGTATAAAGGGACCATGGTGAACATTGTAGGAAAACAACAAGTTGATCTTTTAGTATCACCTAATCATAATTGCCTACTGTATAAATACAATAAAGACCCAGTATCTTTACGAGCAAAAGATTTTCCAGATAAATCATATGCTCAATTACAAGCCGGTATATATAAGGGGAAAAATAATTTATCAGCAGAAAAAGTCACTATTATTGCAGCGATACAAGCTGATGCGTGTAACAGGGGAAAAGGTCATTTTAGATTTAGTTTAAAAAAAGACAGAAAAATAAATCGGCTAATATCAGCAATGAAAAAACTAAAATTACCTATTAATAAAAAAGTATATCAAAGTAAACCAGGTTTTATTGCGATTAATTTACATACAGAAAAATGGATTGAAAAGTATTTAGATATAACAACAAAAACATTTAAAGAAAGTATACTTGAATTGGCGCCGGGACCAGCAAAAAATTTACTTTTTGAATTAGGCTATTGGGATGGTAGTTATAAAAGGAAAACTAATTGGAGATATTTGTCAACAAACATCACTAACGTGGAATTAATGCATAGACTTTGTGTACAAACAGGAATAAGGGGAAATATAAAAAAGCGAATATTAAGATCAAAAAAGCAATTTTGGACATTATCTATGTCTAAAAAAGATTTTACCTGGATAGATACTTTGCAAAAAAGAAACGTACAATATAACGGATATATCTATTGCGTGACGATGCCAAAACACACCGTGGTCGTCAGGCGTAATGGGAGGTCCTGTATTACAGGACAATCACAACAAGAGCCCCGCCTTACGGTGCACTATGCCAATTTGCTAAAGTTGACTGGCGCCGATAAGGCACGAGACAGATATATCAGCGATCCGGATACCGATTACCATCAGATGGTGGCAGATATGACCAACCTAAAACGTAAGGTAGCAAAATTTGTAAACCTTGGTCTATCTTACGGAATGGGGGCAAAAAAATTTGCAACAAAATATGGATTTACTCTTAAAGAAGCGTATGAAATTTTTAACACATACCATGAAGGATTGCCTTTTATTAAGGAATTGACGAAACAATGTGAACGGACGGTCAATAGTCGAGGGTTTATAAAAACATTGCTGGGACGACACTGCCATTTTGATCTATATGGCCCACCAAGGTGGGAACAAGGAATGCAACCACTAAAACATGAGGAGGCCCTTAAAAAATGGGGAGCCCCTGTTATCCGTTATTTTACCTACCGGGCCATGAATCGACTTATTCAAGGCAGCGCGGCGGATATGATAAAAAAGGCCATGGTAGATTGTTACCGCGCTGGATATATACCATGTCTAACGGAGCATGATGAGTTGGATTTTTGTGATATAGAAAATACGAAACAGATTGAGGAGATACATGGTATCATGCTTGATTGCGTTAAACTTTTGGTGCCATTAAAACTTGATGTCGAAGTAGGTCCTAACTGGGGAGAATGCGAGGAGGTATTTATATGATTAACAGTGATAGAATTATTAGGATTACTCTTGCTTTAGCAAAGATCAAAGAGCAGATAAAGGACATAGAACTTTATATAGAAACTTTGCGTATAAGTGAGATGACCATGAGCAAAAAGGAAATAATACAACTCATCGATGAAGAAAAAAATATAGACGTGAAACAGGCGCTTAGAAAGGTTATTTTCGATGAGTAGACCGGAGGTTAATTTTTGGAAACAACTAAAAGAATACTTACCAGGTGAAAAAGAACGTGTTGAAAATATGGCCGGGGAAGGTATGCCTGATGTAAGTGCAGTATGGGATAGTCACGACTATTGGGTGGAACTTAAGGTATGTACAAATAAGATAAAAATAGTTGATCCAACAACATTGTGTCGAGAGCAGCAGTTAGTTTGGCATACTCGTCGAGGCCGGCATGGCACAATGATTTTTATTGCTGTAAAATACACCTTTTGCATTGTTCTGTATAAATGGGTTTCATTTGAAAAATACGAAGAAATCATCCGCATAAAAAAGATAGGCGCAGGGTATAATTGGGATATTCTTACGCGTGCGTTACGAATTATTTTATTAGCAAGAGGAGAATAGCAACATGCCTATAGTGTACGTTATACAAGAATCGCAAGGAAAGAATATCTCACAAGCGACAAAATTTGGAGAGATAAAGGTCTTATTTCCCCCTGATTTTAACGCCGGATTTTCGGCCGGCCAGGCCGCAAGTAAACTAATGCTCTTACTTAGTAATTACAAAAAAGAAGATTATCTTTTGCTGATAGGTGATCCGGTGTTGATAGGCATCGCCACCGCGGTGGCATCTCATTGGGCAAATGGCAAGGTGCAGCTATTGAAATGGGACCGACAAGAAAATATGTATTATTCCGTAAAATTTAACTTATTCCATGAGAGAGGAGAACGAGATGCAGACAAAAAAGAGAGTTTCGAATAGTGACGTTGATGCCGCCTGGGCAAATGTGCAAGGCAAAATAAAGAGAGTAGAGAACAAAGATACGATGGATCTTTCGGTGTTAATGATGAATGACGCTGAAAATTCTGATGTTCCAAAGGAAGAAAAACTTGGGGAGCTTGCCAAGGCCGTTAAAAAAATGTTGCTTATCGAAACGCAGATGATCGAATTGCAAGAACTGTTGGCGCAGACGAACCAACAGTATGAGGACATTAGAAAAAATATAATCCCGGATATATTTGACGAGATTGGCATTAGCGATTTTACCCTTGCCGATGGCACCAAAGTTAAGGTGGATCGTGACTATGCTGCCTCGATTACAGAAGATAATAAAGTAGTGGCATTTGATTGGTTAAAAAAAGAGGGTCACGAAGATATAATAAAACATGACGTGGTAATAAAACTAAAGAAAGGAGAGAAGGAGTTGTATGATGATTTGGTATCTGACCTAACACTTATGGGGGTAGATTATGGCGATAAAGAGTACGTTCACCCGATGACGTTAAAAGCCTTTGTTAAGGAGCAAATGACCAATGGTTCTGATATTCCGCAGGAGGCTTTCGGTATTTTTCCAATACGTATCACAAAACTTAAAAGGAGCTGATTATGAAAAAAAGTGTCCAAACGACAAACAGTAATCTTCCATCAACAAAATTAGCGGTATCATCATTGATGGTAAACGATATATCGCAGGGTAGCACCGGTTTCGAAAATATGGGTGCTGACGACCTTGCCATCCCGTTTATAAGTATTCTGCAGGCGTTAAGTCCCCAGGTGCGTGGCGTGACGCGTATAAAGGGCGCCGAAGAGGGTGATTTTTTTAATACTGTTACTAATGAGGTGATAAAAGGGGACATAAAAATTATCCCCTGCACCTATCAGAAATGTTGGGTAGAATGGGTATCGCGTGACAATGGCGGAGGGTTTGTCCGTCAGCATTCAACCCCTGATATTCTTGAAAAGACAACAAAAAATGATCGTAATAATGACGTACTTGCAAACGGCAATCACATAGTCACGACGGCGTACCATTACTGTATGCTCGTAAAAGATGACAGTTCAACCGAACGAGTCGTTCTTTCTTTCACTTCTACCCAACTTAAAAAAAGTCGTCGGTGGAATAGTCAGATGATGTCACAACAGATTGTAGTCGGAAACCGTAAGGCAACGCCGCCAATGTACGGGTATATCTATACAGTAAAAAGTGTCGAAGAAAGTAACGATCAAGGTACCTGGGCAGGCTGGGAAATAACCTCACCTACTCTGATAACCGATACCGATCTATACCTGTCAGCAAAAAAGTTTCATGACGATGTGACCAAAGGCGCGGTAAGAACGGCCCCTCCATCAGATGTTGTTGACAATTCACCTCTATCAACATCAGTGAATGAAGGAGAATCCGAACATTTCTAATTATCCCTTAAAATAAACAGAAATCTTATACCGGAGGGCGGCCATGAAAAAAGCTTTCCTTTCCATGAGGAACTAATCGCCGGTAGTGGACTAAAATCCAAGGGTAGGACCCCTCCGTTATAAGGTTTCTTAAATTAACGAGGTAAGACATCGTGATTGAAAAATTTATGAAGTTATTTAAGGGACTCGAAAGGGCCTATGGTGTATACAATTTACGCAATATTAAAAAATCAGAAAAAAAAGGAGAAAAGATAATAGGTAAACCTTCAACTATAAGGGCACCAGTAACAAAAGAACTTTGGAAAGATCATCTCGAAGGTAGAGCTGGGCTTGGCATAGTTCCGATAATGGATAATTCAAAATGTCTTTTTGGCGCCATTGATATTGATGTATATGACGGCGCCGATTTTAATAAGACATTAGCGTTTATAGATGATAATGACCTCCCTCTCGTATCGTGTCGTACAAAAAGTGGAGGGCTGCATTGCTATTGTTTTTTTAAAGAACCTATCGACGCAGCAATAGTCAAGGAAAAATTATCAATATTTGCGGCATCTCTTGGTTTTGGAGGGGCGGAGATATATCCAAAGCAAACTCAGATACTTTTTGAGCGAGGGGACATCGGGCAATGGATCAACATGCCGTATTTTAATATGGAAAATACGGATCGTTATGCCTATGATAAAAAAGGAAATCCATTAAAGGCCGAAGAATTTTTAGAAATAGCAAAAAAGAGAATGATGACGGCAAAAGAATTTGTCGCTTTCACTATAAAACTTACCGATGATATATCTGACGGACCACCCTGCTTGCAGCATATAATTACACAAGGATTTTCATCAGGTAGCCGCAATGATGGACTTTTTTGCATTGCAGTTTACCTTAAAAAAGCGAAACCGGACGAATGGAAATTTTTACTTGATGAATATAACATCAGGTATGTCTCACCTAACCTATCATCTCAAGAGGTACAGGGAATAATTCAAAGTATTGATAGAAAAGAATATAATTACACATGCGATAAAAACCCAATGAAGTCGCATTGTGACATGCCTCTATGTAAAACAAGGGAGTTTGGAATAGGACAAATAAGCGGTACCCTGCAGTTGACCGGGTTGACAAAACATGATTCACGTCCACCTATATGGTTTGTCGATGTCGATGGTGGAGGAAGATTGGAACTTTCAACCGAGGACTTGCAGAATCAGGGTCGGTTTCAAAAACGTTGCATGGAATCACTTAACACCATGCCACCTATTTTTAAGGGGTCTGTATGGCAAAAAACTATACAAGAACTTTTAGAGAGTGCGATGATCGTCGAGGTCCCCGAAGACTCCAGTCCAAAAGGATTACTTTTCGACTATCTTGAAAAATTTTGTACCTCAAGAATGCAGGCAAGAGAACAAGAGGGGTTGTTGTTAGGTGCCCCATGGACTAATGAGGGTTTTCATTATTTTCGCATGGTTGATTTCATGTCATTCTTAGATCGTAGTCGTTTTTACGATTTCAAGGTGCACCAAGTATCAGCTATGATAAAAGAGTACGGAGGGGAGCATAAGTTTTTAGTTTTAAAAGGTAAAGGTATAAACCTATGGAAAATACCGGCCTTCAATAAACAAAATGAAGATTTTAAAACACCGGATTACGGAGAATCAGCATTTTAAGATGGCTACCTTAATAATACTCGGCCCGCCAGGCACTGGTAAAACGACAACGCTTTTAGACCTTGTCGATAAGTGTCTTGCAGATAAAATAAATCCAAATAAGATAGGGTTTATTTCATTTACAAAAAAAAGTATCGAAGAGGCAAAGGGGCGCGCCTGTGCAAGGTTCAATAAAAATAATGATGATTTTATCTATTTTAGGACTATACACAGTTTAGCTTTTAGGCAGTTAGGTATGTCTCCAAGTGAGGTAATGCAGAGAAATCACTACAGAGAAATAGGGTATTCCCTCGGTTTAAAAGTAACAGGATACCAATCAACAGATAAAGATTTCTATGAAATGAATAAAGGTGATCAAATGATTTTTATGGAATCTCTATCAAGGCTTTGCTGTGAAGAATATAGGTTTACTTATGAAAGAATGAACCCTGATTTTTCATGGCAGGAATTTGATCTTTTTATACGTTCAATTAAGAAATACAAAGAAGTAAAATTATTGTGGGATTTTACCGATATGCTTCAAAGATTTCATGATAGTGGGGTAAAACCTGAATTTGATTCTCTTTTCATTGATGAGGCGCAGGACCTTTGTCGTTTACAATGGAAAATAATAGATCAATTAGTTTTAAAAACTAAAAATACATATATCGCTGGTGATGATGACCAGGCCATTTTTAGATGGTCAGGGGCCGACATAGAACATTTTATCGATATATCGAATAAATCAAATAAAAAAATACTTTCAAAAGGATACCGTTTACCTAAAAAGGTGCATGATATTTCTTCCTTGTTATCAAAAAGAATAAGTAACAGGGTAGTAAAGGATTTTAAACCAACCTCACAAGTAGGTAAGGTGGAATTTATTTCAAGGCTTGACGCCGTGGATATATCAAAAGGCGAATGGCTTTTGCTTGTGCGAAATAGTTATCTTGAAAGAGATATTATTAGTTATCTTCGCGTCAGTGGTTTTTCATACGAGAGTCGTTATGATAATTCAAATAATGTTGAATCATTGAGGGCTGCATTAAATTGGGAAAAACTACGTAAGGGACAGATACTTCTTGTGAAAGAGGCAAAGATTATAGTTTCTTTTACCGCAATAAAATCAGAAAAACCTTTGAAAGATTTACAAGATGAAGATGAAATAGACCTTGAAAAATTTGTAAAGAAGACTGGAATTGACCCTGATAAAAAATGGTACGAGGCGCTTGATGAAATAAGTTATGAAGATAGGGGTTATTATCTCATGGCGCGTAAGCAAGGTGAATCTCTTATTGGTAAACCAAGAATAAAAATATCCACAATACATGGAGCAAAGGGTGGCGAGTGTGCAAATGTTATAGTCTTAACTGATATATCGGCAAAAACGTACAAAGGGATGATGCGAAATCCAGATGATGAAATCAGGGTTTTTTACGTTGCTCTAACAAGAGCAAAAGAGTCACTCTATATCGTGCAACCACAAACAAATAGTTTTTTTAATATATAGGAGGAGCTATGAAAGAAATGGAACTTGATGATAAATTTACTTTTGGAAAGTACGCAGGCGTTACTGTGCGTTGTTTAATAGAGTATGATAAAGGATATATTGATTGGTGCATTAGTGAAAATGTAATACTCCTTAGCAACGAGGCATATGATGAATATCGTAGATAAAGACTATCCTTTTAAAACTGAACCAAGAAAACATCAGTATGACTCTTGGATGCGGTCACGTAAACAACGTTATCATGCTCACTTAATGGAAATGGGGACCGGAAAGACCAAGATAACTATCGATGAATGCGCCTATATGTATGACAATGGTTGGATAGACTCAATGCTTATTTTTGGAAATAAGGGGTCGTATACCAATTGGGTTGAAGAAATAGAGACGCATCTACCATCGCATATAGGCAAGGTGGTGGTCGTATGGACATCGACCATGAACAATAAGGAAACAGGACGTCTTGAAAAAATAATATCATATCATGGAAATGGTCTTAAAATTTTACTAATGAACATCGAGGCACTGGCGTTTGAACGATCATTTAAGGCAGCGTATCAGTTTGCGATAAACCATGACACTATGGGTATAGTTGATGAATCGACTACTATAAAAAACCCGACGGCAAAGAGAACCAAGGCCGCATGGAAGATAGGTGAGGTTTGTAAGGCAAGGCGGATATTAACCGGATCACTTATTGATAACCGTCCCCTTGATGCCTGGGCACAATTTGAATTTTTAAAAAAAGGACTTTTGGGGTATTCATCCTATTTTGCGTATAAATGTAAATATGCCGAGTTGGTAAGAGTACGTGTTCCGGATAATAGGATCAATAAGACAGGGCATTCGACTGATGGCAAAAGGGAAGTGTTGATTGTAAAAGGATACCGTAATCTAGAATGCCTTAAGCAAAGTATATCAAAATATGCTACAATAATAAAAAAAGATGAGTGTCTTGATTTACCTCCAAAAATATACCAGAAGTATTGTATAGAACTTACCGAAGAACAGAGAAAACTGTACGAGCAAATGAAAAATAAGGCCCTTATCGAATTGGAAAATACGATCGTATCGACGAAGATAGTTTTGACTAAGTTACTTCGTTTACACCAAATAACCTGCGGTTTTTTAAAAGATGATGACGGCAACATGCATGAGATAAAAAGCAACCGTTTGATCGCTTTACAAACTATACTGGAAGAAAGTCAGGATAAGGCGATCATCTGGGCAAACTATCGATATAGTATACAAGGGATTGAAACTATGCTTAAAAAGGAGTATGGTCCTGAATCAGTCAGAACGTACTACGGCGATACAACCAGTGACGAGAGACAAGTTGTAAAGCAAGAGGCAAAACGAGGGGTAGAAACGAATATGCGGTGGTTAATATCAAACCAGGCATCTGGTGGATATGGTAATACCTGGACAGCATTTAATCTAGTTGTTTACTACGCAAATTGTTTCGACGGTGAATTGAGAAATCAAAGTGAAGATCGATGCCATCGTATAGGGCAAACAAAATCGGTGACATACATAGATATAGTGGCAAAAGACACTATCGATGAGAAAATATTAAAAATTTTAAAGGATAAAAAAACTATGTCAGATATGATCACCCCATCGAATTGGAGAGAGTGGTTTTAAAAGTTTACAAAATAGTTATGCCTATTTTATTGTTTTGTTGATATAATATAGATTATAAGAGAGGAGAAAATATGAGCTGTCGTTATGCGTGTACTTGTGGTGGCGCGTGTTGGTCGTGCAGTAGTCGCGAGCCGGAGCGTTATTTCGGAGAGGCTGAGGATTTACGGGCGCAAGAGCTGGGTTATGCAAGTTACGAGGATCACATGTCGCAGTGTCGCCAGCAAGAAGACACGCGGCAGCAGGATATGGAAGGCCCGGAAGAACAGCAGCCAACAGAGCAAAGTACGCCGGCCGTCGAAGCTGGTATGCAGCCATAACGGCCAGCGTACATTTGTCAAACGTTATGCGCAATACCGGTTCCGGCCAAAATGAAAGGCGGTTGGCATGTTAGAACGAGAATTCGGTATCCGGCCAGCGTTCGATAAACGTAACGCTGATCCGTCAAAAAACTACGGCATACACGGCGCTGAAATGTTTTTCTATGTCAAGGGACCGGATGGCGCTATTCAGTTTGTTATTTATACTCAATGGCACCTGCCCAACGTACATCAAGAGCTTGTGGCTAACTGTACCGGTCGTCATTGCAGCATGGAGCCAATGGCGGCAGATATTGGCTATCATTCACCGAAGCCGATGTACGATGGTCAAGGGCTAAAGCCACATGCCGGAAATACCGGCACGTCAGCATAGCGCGAACGTTGTAAGAAATAAATTTTGCTTTTTAAATTATAGTTCGCGCCGAGGAGAAAACAATGCAAGATAAATTATGGAACAAGCAAAATCCACCAGTTTACCAAGAGCACATTTTAGCCGCTGGGCTAATGTTATTTATCGATCATCCGTCAGCGTACAATAATTATTCCCGCGAAGGCTACAATGTTTATGATAGGGACGATAATTTTATTTGTGCGTTTGATGACGTAGAATGGGGATATGGAGCAAGCGGAATGTTGTGTTATAACCATACACCAATACACGATTACCCTGTTCAAGTTTCAAAAGTAGAAGAAATAAGATCGGCGCGAAAGAACGCTGAGGAAGCAAATTTATATCTTACAACAGCGCCATGCTGCAAGGGCTAAAGCCACATGCCGGAAATACCGGCACGTCAGCATAGCGCGAACGTTGGCGGTAATTGTCGCCTGGTAAGAAAGAAGAGAGGATTATGCCAAAGATAAAAAATCTATGTCCATTATGCAAGATAGTAAAAAAATTTAGTGCTTTTTACCGTCGAAACAATGGTCAAAACAGGTCGGCATATTGCAAGGATTGTGCTAAAGAATATGCTAAAAAACAATACAAAAAAGGTAGAAAAGCATGAGATTAATTGTATATACCTATGCAGCTGCGGCGCTCACGATCACTCTGGCATTATTGGCCAGGTAGGTTAATAAGGCCTGTCTAAAAGGATCAACCAGAGGGCTTCTGGTTGATCCTAGATTGATTATGCCTGACCATTTATTTTTTCTACCGTCCGCATGGTAGCGATTCCAAGCAGTCCGAGCAGTAAAGGCATCAACGTCGTCATATCAAGTTGAGGTGGAATCGGTATTTTCCAAACCGCACTCCCCCATGCAAAAAGCGGTTGAAGTAGATACTCGTAACCGAGTCCGATTCCGCAAATCCATCCAACAAAAGGACGCCATCCGGCACGGAAAAAAGATGTTCCCGAAGCGTCGATTTTATTCAATTCAATTTGACCCTCCAACACCTTTTGCTGGATCTGGTTTGAGGCCTGCTCCAATGCGGTCGCCTGATCGATAAGCTTCAGGCGCATTTCTTCCGTCAATGGGGCACTCCCTGTTATCGCCGTGCGTAGATCTTTGGCGAGTCCCCCGATACTTCCGGCAATTGCCCCGACACCTTGTTTAATAATATCATCGTACCAAGCCATGATTAAGCCCTCCTTAAAAGTAAATGAACTATTTTATCGCCGCACGAACTGTGAATAAACTGCAACCGGCGATTATATGATTTACGCCTTCATCAGTTTGTTTATTAGCGATCTGGATTACTCCCCAAACAATCAATCCGGCGCCGATAAAGTATGTTCGATAACCGGCGAACAAGTTTTTCAAGGTAGTCATAAATTCTCCTATGATAAAAATAAAGTATGCCATAAAATTATTTATAAAGAGGGAACCGATACGTCTGATATGTTCCACCCGAACCTTTCATCTGAATATTCATCCATGCATCAGGAGTAGTGAGTATTGCGCCGTTGGTGCCAAAGTATGACGTTGCTGTCATAGGCGTTCCTGTCGCTGGAGAAGTAGTAGACGAATCGCTTGACCGAAATGTGCTTGATAAAGAAAGAGAGTCGCAATGAATTCCCCCCTTTACACCAACCGCGTTGCCGTAGGTAGTTGTTGAGTCTCTTACTTGTAAACTTCCTGCAAAATAACTCGACGCCAATGCTGACGAGGCATAAAAATCATGACCATCAGTGGTCGTTGATCTTACCCCAGTCCCGTGCGCTGATGTTATATTAATACCATCCCCGCCCGAAACGTGTAATATTTGCATAGCGGGGCTGTTTAACTGCGCTGCGGATACAAAATAACCGATAGCCCTTGCTGACGAAACAGATACCGCAATTCCATTTGATCCACCAGTCTTTATTTGACAGATAGATGTTTGCTTGTAAAGTGTATACGAAGGAGAAAAATTATCATAGGTAGTCCATGAATCATGGTTTCCTTGGGCTTTTGCTACGGCACCCACCCCTGTATTAGTACAATTGATTGATATAGTACCACCTGTAGGAATGGCCGGATTAAATTGCAGTACGATCCAATACCCAGTTCCTCCTGTAAATGTTATAGCCACACTTCCGAGTATACATCTATATTCAGTGTATGATGTAGTCGGAACAGTGGTTCGGCAAAACTTGGAATTTGACACCCCCGTTAATGTATGATCATTTGGCCTAATTTGACCTCCTACGGGCTCAATCGAATCTTTTGAAATCCACATAGACAGAAAGTTAACATTACTTGCCATAGTTCCTGTTCGTTTTATCTGTATGCCTATTTCAAAAACATTAACAGTGCTATCCGGCACAATTCGGAAAGCCGTAAATAAACTATCTACAAGCAAATCTGTCCCGGTATTTGTGCGAGTCTGTAAAGTTTGTGGCACGACCACTTCATTAAATGTACGTAAACTTCCTGAATCACAGGATAAAACTTTTGTTGAGTCCCTTTTAGCAATTATTAAGGAATCCGATTGAATCATTTTTCCACGAATACCGCGGATAGCTCGAACACTGTCCGCGTTTGTAGTTGCTCCCATTACGCTGGAAGAAAGCGCCGTCAGAATAATTAAAAGTAAATAGAAAGTAATCTTTTTCATTATGCAAGCTCCCATGATACGCCGGGGACATCGGTCCACGTTGTCCCACTATCGGTTGAAGTTTGAAGTTTAAGGATAATGGGCGATACCGACACATCAAAGTAAAAACGCACCCTCTTAGTCGGATCGGTATTTCCGCTGATTACTACCCCTCCCGGAGCTACCGCGCCGTTGATTACCGCGTTGACGAGGACGCCGCCTTTAAGATCAAGCGCTACGCCCTTACCATTATCGATCGTGACCTGCGAGGTTTCACTCGGTTCACAACCGATACCAAATCGCTGATTTCTTTCTATGACGGGCATGATATACCCTTTCTATTGATAAAGTTTATGCGATTCCTAAAGCAACGCCGACCGCGCGACGAATCCATCCGGCACCATAACGATCAAAATTAACCGTTCCGACATACCGTATTACCCGAACTACCGTATAATCTCTTACCAGGGCCGGGGACGCGTGCGCGACGGCCGTAGCAATCGTTTGCATTCCTATAACACCATCTTCTTTTATTTTTAGGGCTCTTTGCAAAAGAACGATGGCAATTTTAGTCCCTTGATTTACGGCAGTATCAAAAACTAACCCCTGGATACACGACGGCAATTCATCGCATCGACATTTGTCCCAATAATCTTTTCTGTAAATATCGGTCGCCTGTTCGACGGTCAGGTTTTTTATATCAACATTCGGATACGCTCGTTTACAGATACCAAAATTAGTTTCACCTCCTGGATCGTTTGGATCATTAACGTACCCACCTTCGTTTATAAGTATAAGCTGAATTGCATCGGCGAAAGACATGATACTCTCCTTTACGCGTTAAGCAAGGTGAATTGAAATTGACCGGGCTTTATTAATACTATGTCGCCCGGCGTAAAATCGGTTGTGTAGTCAGGGTCGGCATAAAACCTCAAAAAATATTCGTGGGTTGATGCACGAATAAATACCTCGGCGCTTGCATATTGGAAAGTTCCACCGACGCTTACGCGGCACAATCCAAGATTGTACGTCTCGTCAATTGTATTACAGAAATCAACAGGTATAGCGTCGGTTGATAACCACGAGCAAAGGCCTGTTGGAGCAAGCCCGGCGGAACTTGCTATATTCGCCGACCAAGACAATGTGATGGTTTTATTAGTTCGCGTCAATGTAATCCCAACGGTTCCTCCAGCGGTTCCTTGTAAAGCGAATGAAACATTAACGATTCGATTAAAGTATCCATTTAGTAAACGATAAAGATTAGTTACCGCAGGGTAAAGCCACCGCAACCATTGTGTGATCAACCGAAAAAGCTTATTGAAGTCACTGAAAATAGGAATACCATTTCCAGGCCATCCGTCAGAAACTATAGGCGCTGCCGGGAAAGAGGTGTTCGGTTGACTGGAAACCGGATCAGTAATATCATTATTATTCCCGTCAACATCAACAGCTACGTCCGGATAAATCGGAGTTCCTAAAGTAATCGCATCTGCTACATCGTTTGCCATAATAAAATCCTTTGTTAATTTGTTATATCGGTAAAGCTAATTGACCACCGTTTATATCGGTGGAATTAATTCCAAAACCTCGACCATTTGCATAATACGGATTTATACCATCGAGCGAAAAACAAAAAGGCCTATCAGTACTAAGAACAATATTTAAAGATACTCCTCCGGGTTTAATCTTATCCATATTAATCCGTATATTATTTGGCAAGTACGGAGGATTTACTAAGTACATAAATATAGACGCCGGTTGGGCTTCGATATAATCAATATGGGCGATACCTGTCACCCGTTGTAATACTAATATTAGTTCTTCGGGCGTTCCTTTAGAAGTATTGATAGTTGCCTGAAAGTAAAGATCACTCCGATATTGATTATCATCGGCGCTCGTTCGGCCAAGTCCGAGCACGGCCCCTATTTTATCAAGCTGCGTTCCTTGCGCGTAAACTATACCACGGTATTTCATCAAATCAAAAAACATATCTTCAAGTTCTTGGTACTGCTGCGCGATTAATGAAATCAGTCCCGAAAATCTTGGCAGATTTCGAAACTGCTCTATCATCAATCCAATCGTTCGATTAATGTAGTCGGTAATTTTAGTCATATATTAAAGTCCTTTTATTCTGGAAGTATTAAATATTGCGCGTTCATTTCCTGAAACCGCAAAGTATCCGCTTGACGGTTGCGTATACGCCGCGTCCGTTGAGTCAAGATTTCCGATATATATTATCGTCGGTGTCGTAATGTCAGTTATTTGAAAAAGATCGTTTGCCGCGAGCGCAGAACCTTTAATCGTCGTAAGATTATCCGGATTCGCGGCCGCTACATCATTAGTCCCAAGCGTAGCAAAATAATCATTGTTTGCTAATAGTATATTCCCCAGCGGTCCGGTTCGTAGAGTCGTGACCAAATCAACAAGCGTTGCGATCTGCGGAGTCGCTGGAAGAAGATAACTTACTTTTGGGAGCATAACTTTTATCGTCGCCGTAAGCACGCCAGGTATAGAATATATTTGAGTATAAAATTCTTGATAAATAAGATCATCACCTATCCCATATCCATCACCAAATAACTTCATCGCATTACTGATCTGTGAAGCACCATCCACTGGAAAAAGGGAGAGGTTAGTTGTGATGGTTAAATAAAACCATGAATCACGTAAATACGGACGGGAAAATCGAATTGTCTGCGCGCCTCCTTGTGAGTCGGTAATAACGACGGACGTTGATCCGAAAAGATAGATGCCAGCTGGTTTACTTAACCATAATGTATTCGCGATAAGTAAATTTTCGGCAGCAGTATCCTCGGCAACCACGAGCGCTTCGATCGAATGAGGTGGCATTGCTCCAGGGGCAAGATTTCCATCTTCATCACGAAAATCATTAGTATCGTTTTCATAAACGTACGCCTGATCTACTCCATCAAGCGCAAGCAATCGCGCCCTGATCGCCTCAAGATTTCCGGCACCAAGAATTTTTAATGACGCTATTCTTCGTATTCGTAAAGCGGTGTCTGTTTCTTCCGCCTCACCTGTTGTGACCGCTTCATAATTGATAACTGAATCTAATCCGACAATAGGATTTACAATATTGATAATAGCGCCAACTGGACCAATAACAGGACCTGGATTAACCGCGATAACCTCGGCCGGCGTAGACCATGATGCGATGGTAGATGTAGAAACATCTATGGAAAAAGGCGTCGTTGATTTTAAGTATAATGCCCCTGATCCAAAATCAGTGACGGTTACAATACCGTCGATTAGATCAGCTATTCCGGAGGCAATTGATTTTGCCGTCGCTCCGACGCCAGAATTAAAAGTATAAAGCATGCTATTCAATTCAACCACATAATCGGTACTATCTTGTACTACGTCGACATTTAAATACGCTTCTAAAATATTTACATTCTGTATAGTAACGGATTCGGTAAGATAAAATAAAGTCATCGTATCAACGCCGACTGTTATTCCGCCGCTACCACCCGTGATAATTGTTCCAGTGTCACCATGTAAAGCGATTTTTCCGACTGAATACGTTGATGTTTTTCTTGATAATCCGGTTAATGCGACGGCATAATCAAGGTTTACACCATCCGCGGTATCAGGGTATTGTGAATAGTAAAGTGCTTCGGATAACTCCCAAATATCCGTAATAGGCTTACAAAGTATACCTATTAGTTGTCCGGCGACCGAATCCCCTGACACATCAATGCTACCGAATACGAGTTGAAAAGCATTTTCCAATTCGGTTTTAATGTCTGGCAATCTTTTTAATGTAAAGCCATTAATATCTAAACCAAAGGTGCTCATAAGTTCTCCTGCGCGGTTATTATGCCATAAAGTGTATCTACCGTGAACGTTAAGGCCATACTCCTATTTTGATTATCGACTGTAAGATCAAAAGCTACCAATCGAGTTACCCCAACCGTCCCCATAATAGTTGCTTTAAACAGGGATTGTAACTTAGTCAATTGAGGATTTTTTATTAAAACATCTTGATAAAATCGGACGCCGAGCATCGTGTCAAGATACCATTCACCGCTAAAAAATTGAAGACGTATTTTAAGTCGTTGTCTAATTTGCTCTTTACCATCTATAAGAACAAGATCAAAATTTTCTTTTGCAAAGTCATTCTCTAATCCCGATGAACCATCAACGTTATCAACAGTATTAATTTTAAAATCAATAAGTCCTTGCTTCGTAAGAACAGATTTTGTGGTAACCGGCGTCGTACTTATTATTAAAGGCACGATTGGAGGTGGAGGTGCTCCTACAAAATCCACCGCTCCGATACCAGTTCGTAATGACCCCCATAACCCTGTTTCGTATCCAGTAAAACTCGGGGATCCTGCTCCAGGCAGCGGAGGTGTAGTTACATTTTCACAAAGTATTTCAGAATTAAAATCCTCACGTGGTGCATTATATGCAGGGAACTCGGGCAAAATCCATCCAATTTGACAATTATTATAATAATTAGTTACGTCTTCAGTACTTTCCGGAGCATACCCTATAGCGCAATTATTATATATAGCACCTCCGCCGCCATTCGTGATGCCTTGTACTAAACAGTCAATAAATACAGGTAATGGTACATCTGTTGAAGATCGATTGTAGATATCACAAAGTATAGTGCACCCTTTAAAAAAGCTATTAGTAAAAACATTAAAAGATAAATTATTGTTCTTTACTATATACGTATTAAAAACCAATGAATTTTGACTAACGGTTATTTCACAACCAGGACGATCACTACTCATATATAAAATAGCGTCTCTACACTCCCCACCTTCTACACAATGTAAATTTATCGTTAAATAATAACCACGCCCTGTAAGGGCGACTCGCCATGGACCATTAACTGGTAAGTTGACCCCTTGCCAAATATTTTGATTAATATTTAAATCTACTGAGTACTCATAAGATGAACTATTGTCTTCATAACTTCCTTGTATGTTGTAAACATTTCCACTTGGATTATTCGCAGAATGCAGTAATAAATCAGCAAAAGAAAATGGGTCAAGTTCAGAACCCTCGTGCTCTGTCCCACTATATTCATTATTAATGTTTGCCCAATATGTACTCATTTGTTTATTGCACCTTCGTTTTCAACGTACAATGTGTGACTTCAACAAGTGGTATTACAGGAATACCTGTCGGTGTGCCAATTCCAATCACTGGATGTGTATGTATATTATAAGCGTCCATTGCCGCTTTAGTCATTAAACTCTGTAAAGCGGTATTACCAATCTCTATATCACCATTTGATTTAATAGTGATCGTATTATTACCTTTAATCTCTATAGTTCCATCTGATTTAATTATTATAGTATTCCCATTGTAAACAATTTGAAAATCATCATTATTAGCTTCACTTAAAGAAGTATTAAAATCAAAACATCCCGGAATAGCGATCGCATCTGATAAATCAAATGACCGCCCATCCGCTGGAGTAACCTGCTTACCGCTGGAAAGCCATTCATCGATCGATCGTTCGGCAAACAATAAAAGAACACCGTCGCCTTTTTCCAGCGGAAAAGTAATTGCTCCCTTTGAACTCCGCAGCCAAATGACAGGGACATTAGTTATAATAGGCATCGTTACTACATCACCGCTATAAAAAGTTCTATTAAGTAAAGGTAACACTTCTGCCTTTGCCGTCGATGCGTCATACTTTTGAATTTGTCCCGGCATGCACGTATGTACTCCGCTCATAATAGACGACACCGCTTGACAAATCACGGTCGCAAGTGATGGGGCAACTATAGGGGCGTCGTTACCGATAGACATTATAATATCCTTGCCGTAATAGTTGACATCCAATCCTGACCATACGTATCACCGCTATGTTCAATTTCGATAACTCTAAATTTACTACCATCAGGAATTTCGTCACTTGCTACCATAATAACATTTCCCGGTTCTATAGATGGTTGTAGTAAAGCTCGTATTTTCCATCCGCCACCTATTTTTTTTAATACTTTTTTACCAAGCACTGTTGTTTCTTTTCCTGATATTGTGTTGCGTTCTTTTTTTGTAAATTCCTTACTGTCGGTATTTATTTTATCAGGGCTATCGATAAGTCCGCTGGAAGAAGAAAGACTAACAACAGTAATTCCATCGGATGATCCGGAAGCGATTAATTTTAAAGTATTATTTTGGATTGACCAAATAAGACCAAGGTAGTTGCATACATTATCAAGTAATACTTTACCCATCCCTACAAAAGCGAATCCATTTTCGTATAAACGATCAGGGACTATAGAATCATTATAATGCGAATCAACACCACTTATTTTTATAATGTCTTTCAAAATGCGTTTCGCGGAAGTTTTCTTTCCATATGTAAATGCAGGTATATTACCCGTACCAATACGTAATTGGTTCATAGCGAGTTTTCCATCCATCGCTTCGATGGTGGTAATAACGTCAGGCCGTTTTGTTTCTATTGTTACCAAGGTGATGTTTCCAATAAAAATCAATTTTTCAAGTGTATCGTACCCTGCTTGTACGGTTATGAGATTGCTTTTATTTTTTTCGTTATCAATGTCAAGCGAATCTATAAAACCACGAGATTCTTTGTTTAAATTATAAATAATCACCGTCGCCGTATTGAACGAATCGGACCGAAGTGTTTTTGTAATCTTAAATGTTGTTCGTAAATTACGAATCTGTAAGCCCTGCTGTCCTGTTTGCCCAATTTGTACGATTACTTTTCTGTTAAATTGTAGATTACTCATAATGCTGTCTCATAAATTAGATCACAACGACCATTAATAAAATCACCGTATGCTATAGGAGACTCATCACCTTTTACATCGAACACAAACATCCTCCCAGGAGGCAGTTGTTTATCAGGAAATTTTTTTAATAGTTCCATACCAAGAACTAATTTAATACCTCCGATAAGTAAATTCTCTTCTTTATCGGTGATTCCCATAGTCCAAAATTCTCCGCGGCTATTCCACGTAAAAGAAATGACGTAAGGCGTTCCATCAAGTGATACTTCTTGCGTAAATGCTGGAAAATCAAAAAATGGTATAATAATTAATGACATATTACAATCCTATTTTTGTTCCTAATTTTCCCAAAGTATTAACGAGATTCAGCAGCGTAGTCCCTTTATCAATCGGGGGAGTAACAGGGACTTGTTTTCCTTTTGGTACTTTAGGAGTGCTTTGTTTTCCAGCGTTTACCGCTTTACCATTTAATTCGCTACTGTTGTTAATAACCGTAGTCTCCGATGCCACCGTTATTATACGCCGTAGTTCGCATGTAAATCGTAGTGATTCCCCTGTTGTAATATCACGCGGGAAAGATAAATGAGTAATAATCATATTGGAGTAAACTCGAAGCCCTGTTACTATCCGAAGTATAGCTGGCATTTTAACGGTTTTAAAAATGGTGTAATCTTGCCCGCTTGGATCGTAACCCGCTAAATCAAGTAAAGTTTCAAATGCCGTATTGACCCGATCACCTGATGTATATAATTCTGAAACATTGCTAATCGAATACGGAATCGGCGAATTAGTAACAAACCCTTCCATTGTCAGTTTTTCAGGGACTTTAAAAACGTGATCACTAATCGAAAATCCTTTTTCGACTGGAAAATCAGTGACGGTATTAGTGTACTCATGTGTTTCATGCACGGCGGCATCGAGTTCCAGAATATCAATATTCGGTGCTAAGTTTGTTTGAAACTTAGGTGGTGCTTTACGATTAAGAATAAGGGTGATAGCCATTACGGGGTCACCACCGAAAAATTATTATACGCTGCACGTAGATGTTTATTAAGATGTTCATTAAAAATATCTTCGGTAAATTGTTTTACCTGTTTTTTATGTTGCTCCGTAGTCCCTGGAGGAAGTTGTTGATTAACGGTAATACGCGTCGACGTATTTTTATTTGCGACCGAAGCGACGGTGGCCGGTGATGGCTTCATAGTCCATGGTTGATTACTTCCATCAGGTGCTCCAAAGTAACCACTTGACCCACCTATCGATTTTCCTTTACCTGGAGCAAATGCGTCCTTTACATATAAACTTTTTTGTATGTCTTGAATTGCCTTTTGATCGGCTTCGTATTTATCACTTTTAGTATTAAAAGGATGGAGATTCATTATCCCCATAACCATATTAACAAAATTTTTAACATCTTCAATAAAACTACCCCACCACGCTGGAATATCTCCAAGTAATTCGCCAATTAAAGATTTTTTTCCTTTTGAAAATGCAATTATATCTTCAGTAAGAAGTGCAATACCAATAGCGACGGCCGCGATAGCGACGGCCCACAATAACCAAGGGCCGATAGCGGCAAGGTTCAGTAGAGCTCCTCCTGTCATTATTGCTCGTAAAGCAAGTAGTCCCGTCATAATTCCATTGACTGCGAGTCCTAATCCACCAAGTGCACCGACAATTAAAGGTATAGTGGCGGCAACGGCCCCGAAAATAACAACAGCTTGTTTCATTTCAGGAGACATCTTATTAAACCAATCAAAAACTTTTGAAGCGATCTCATAAAATTTTCTAAAGTAAGGAATAAGAATCGCACCAAAAGATTCTTGAAGTTCTTCGATACTTTTCTTTAATCGAAAAAACCCGCTGCTCGCTTCTGCAACTTTTTTAGCGACACCTCCGGTACTTTTTTCTACTCTATCAAGAATTATAACCTGTGCGGCGGCGACCTGACCGGATTCAACCATCGTTTCAAGGCGCTTTTTTTCAACCTTTGTAAAATGAATCCCCATCATAGCAAGACGTCGCATACCTTCACCGGGGGATCCTAAGGCTCGCCCAAGTACTTGCGCGGATGAAGTTACATCCATTTTATTTGCTGCCGCGAAGTCAATTGCCGCTTTAGTGGCACGATCAAACGTATTTCCGGTCACGGCCCCGAACTTTAAAAATACTTCTTCACCTTTCAATATTTCCTCATGTGAGTATTTTATACCTTCGGCAAGATTATTTGACATTGCATCAAGCTCTTCGGCAGTTTTTCCAGCAGTACCTCCGGTAGATTCAATACGCTGCCGAACGATTGCCATTTCTTCGTTCCATTGTGCAAATTCATTTACGGCAAGAACACCAGCTGCAATAATAGGAGCAGATATTTTTAATGACCACTCCTTGCCAAAATCTTTCATGTTTTCAAACATGGCGTGCGTACGATTTTCGACGTCACGCATCGCCGCTTCGTCAAGTTCGAAACCAATCAAATTTATTAATTCGCGAAAAGCCATTTTTATTCTTTCGATGCCCGTGGATTCGGTCGGATAACCGCTTTTTTTATTTGTTGCATATCATATTTAATTACTGCATGATCCGAGGCATTCACGTCAAATCGTAAATTAATTAACTGCTTCCATGATGAATCAGAGATACAATGATTAGTTAGTTGTAATTGTAAACTTTCTACTTTACGTCCAAGTTCAAAACCTGCCTTAATTGGATTACCAAAAATCCCAAATATATATGTCATAAATTGAAGTAATAAAACAGAGGTAACTAAAAGTTCGGTTCGCGTCAATGATCGTGTAACAAACTTTCGCATTGTTTCCTACTTCCTACTTTCTTCAATTGTTAATCGTTCTATTTCTTCTGTTATATCAAGTACGGCATTGGCCCTTAGTACGTCATCTAGACTCCAAATTGTCTCAAGTTCCTCAAGTGAGGTTATTCCTGCCTTTACTAAACGCCATATACTGAGTTCTTCAACAAGTTCCTCATCTATTGCTTCGTAAACTTTTTCGATACGTCCGGCGGCACTGTTCTTTTTAGTTTTGTGAGGATTTTCCCAATACCGCCGTCCGCGAAAAAATTACCGTAGTTCACCTCCAAAGTAAACCAAAGTATTTTATACATAAAAGGAAGATTGCCGGAAAACTCATTATCAAAAGTAGTCTCATCAATTTCTTTTCCATCAATACGCGTGCTACAAAGTAATTCCATCATAAAACGAGTGAATTCGTCGGGACTAATTTTCTCAACGAGAATATCTATCGCAGTACCTAACATTTCAAATTCGGATTGATCGTCAGAAAAAAGACGAGCAAAAGATGAACCTAATAATTTTATTAATCGTGTTTTATTGGTTAATGCTCGCCGGCCGGGATACGAAGTAACCATTATCGTATGATTATCAATGGTTTTTTCTTTTGTGTAAATCATGGTTTAGCCCTTTCGTAAAAAATAAAGAATAATAAGATCCATTAAACACCTACATCAGCATTACCTCCAACAAAAACATCAAGGTCAGCAAGATCAAGTGTCCATTCTCTATTAGTAATATCCTTCGCAAATTCTGATGTTGGTGGTTTTTTTACCCAACCAAAAGCAGAAACGAAAACCGAACGCCCGCTGTTGTCCTTAATGAGAACAGGAACAACGCCGGCGTTTGAGAGTTCATCGGTGATAGCAATTCCGGTAAGCACATCATTACTTGGCGATGTTTGAGCGATGGTGAATTTTAACGCTCCACTCCGATCATTAGTTTTTGCACGAGAGATAATACCATCGGCCCCGCTCACTTTTGTAAATGTATCAGAAGTACGCTCAACAGATACAAATGCACCATCGGCGAAACCACTCATCGGAATACCTCCGATAATTACCAACACTTGTTTAGGGTCATACGTTCTAACCGACATAATGGCCTCCTATTCGTAAATTAATATGTTACATAACCTTGAATCGCTACGTACTGGATTGCGCCGGCAAGATACGCCACAAACTTTACACCATTAAGCTCACGCGCCGTTTTATCAATCGTTGAAATATCCTCAAGCCGCGGAACGATGATATAGAATCCGCCGATTTGTTTCTTTTGTGAATCGTACGCGGTCGGAGAAATCCCTCCAACGTTTTGCCCCGCTTTTAACGGTTGACTAAGAGCATTTTGAATTGATGCGATACCAACATCAGTGTACGGGACTTTCTGATTTCCGACCAAAACCGCAAAAACCGCTTCCGTGCAACGAGCGTCCAACCAATCAATAAAAATCATCACATCAATGTACTCATTCCCGCTCACTGTTCCTTTACGAAGAATATTTACTCCAGCAACGTACTCATACACATTAGCAAATTTTGCAAAAGCGTTTACACGTTGTGACGCAGAAAGATTATCAACGGTGATCCCCGAAAGTGTTTTAAATGCTGCCGTGTATGACCCAGGATCAAGCGGAAGAATTACGCCAAGTAAAGCGGCATCAGCGTACTGTGTAGTAGCAAGCGTATGAAATACAACCGCAGTCTTCAGATAAGAGTTATTTTTAAACAGGGCCGCAATAGACGTGGTATCAGCGCTTACCGATTCATCAACTATATTTGCATCGGATGATGCAGTCACAAAAAACTTCATCGGCGTTGCTTCAACCCATGCCGCTATAGCTTCTACGTCAGCAGTCGCACGTGATGTTGATATGACACCATACCAATTAAAATCATAGGCCTGAATAGCGTCAAGTGCATCGGCAGAATCTTCCGTCTCTACCGTGCTGTAAATTATTGTCATAGTCCCGGCAACCGCCGTAACGTCGAGTGATATACTTGCTACTGTTGCAGCGTCAGGAACAACAGTGATCGCGTTTGCCGCATATACCGCAGAAGTAATTCCATCAACGGCCGCAATTGCGGTAGCAAGATTCCCTAAAGTGGTCGCTTTATCTGTGTCATAAGCGATGCTGATTGCATGACCATTAACAAGACCTGTGATCGTTCCCGCCGTATACGTTCCGGCATTTTCAGTGATGATAATATTTGCACCACGATGCCCGATAGCGATTTGTGCTACTTTAGGACTCTGCGAAAAAACCGCTTGTGCCGCCTTGTATTGTAGAGAATTTACTCCACCATGTAAAGCGAGGGCAAGTGATGGTAGGTCCGAAAAGTACTTTAACCGTTCGGGGAAATTAGCGTCCCCTCCTAAAACTAATACGGTGCTGAAACCAACTCGGGAAATATTAATTGATTCCCGATTTATTGTTACGTTTACGATGTCTTTAATAGGAGCGCTCATGACGTTCCTCCTTTACAAGGTTATATGTTCAACAGTTATCGTATTCAAATCAAGACTTAAAAAATCTTTTTCAATATCTACGTGATCAATTACTCCAACAAAATCATCGTCGTATTGTGCAAAGCGGAATTTAAGATCAAGTATGTTTCTTTCCTCATACCTATTATCAACTACCTCGGCGATACAAGCTAAGGCAAGACGATCCACAAAAACAATATTTTTAGTCCGTAGAAAGGCTTGAATACTTGGTTTTTCCAATGATATTTTAAGTGTTTCAAGATATTCCATCGAATAAGTTCCAATACCTTTTATCTGTAAAGTAAAGTCACGATTACCTACTACTTCGGAAATTTGTGTTATACTATTTGGTGGCAATACGACGTCTACTCCTACACTATTTATCGTTGATAAATGCAACACTATATACGGAACAACAGGTCGAGGTGCGTTCTCATGAAACCAAATCACCGTAATCGCTGGAAGAACTAAAGTCACCCAAGCGTAAAGCCCATCCTCTATAGTATGGGTAGAGATCATGGCGCTACGGTATCCTCTATGGCGTTCATTTTTGATGCTTTTCCTTTTACTTCAATGAGAGAGACCTTTGATGGATGATACCATGCATTAGGTCCGATTTCCTTAGTGTGTACTCCCTTAGCTGAGATAGCCGTCACCGTTTCTTCTCCATACGGAGTACGTACACGCATTCCTACCTTAATTTGTCCACCACCATCACCACCACTTTCCCCTGATCCGCCCTGCTCTCCAGGTCTTCCAGCATGACCAAAATTACCGGAGCCTGATCCGCCATCATGTCGGATACCACTTGACAAAATATATCCTTGAAACTTTGTTTGATTAATCATAATTATACCTCGATCGCCTGCATTAAGGTGATGATAAATTTATAGTGACTGATGACATTATTTTGCCATGGAGCTTCAATATCCACTTCGTAAATCTCATCGTTAATCGTAACACGATCCGGATTAGTCGTTCCAGCCGTCAATGCAATCAACTTAGTATCAGTATAGAGCGTATATGACTTTCTTTCTCGTCGCGCTATATCAAGAAATAGAACGTCATGCGGAGTAGTCGGTTGCACCGATGCCATAAATGTTGACAGAGTTGCCGCACCTTCTACCCATCGTCCTAAAACAAATGATCCTGGAGCGAGTCGATTATACACCAAAGATTTACGAAAAAGATTACTCATGATTTCACTTCAGTTATAACCCATTGAATAGTATTTATCATTTGTCCGGTATCAATTAAAGGCACTGCCGAATCTCCACCACGACCTTTTCTTTTCTTTGTTGCCTCTTTAAGAGGTGGAGGAATAATATTTCTAATATATCCTTTTGTTTTATTAGTCAACCACTCGCCTATTTGTCCAATTGCCATTAATGCTGTTTGTTTTCCTTGTACAATTTGTAAATATTCATGTTCTTTAAACCGCTGAAGATTTTCATATTCACTATCAAATGTTGCACGTATAAAAGACCGCTCGGGAACATTACGTTTTTCGGACCCAAACTCTTGCACTGCTGCAATTAAATTTATTTCCGATATATCTTTTGCATCGCCCGCTGCCAGTTCTCCTTCGACAGGAAAACCAACCTTTACATATAGGTGATCTGCTTTTTTAATTTCAGACATTACAGCGGCATAACCATGATCCACTATACGTTGTGAAATAGCCATTATGACGCTAATCCTAATTTTCGAAGTCCCATAACCTTATCCATATTCTGCATATGCTCCAAAGTACGGCGGATTATATGTTGATTTTCGGGACGTATTCCATGTTTCTCCGCTATTTCTTTCATTAATTTATCTATATCCTCACCTTTTCCAGCGCGATGCATAAAAGCCGTTGCACTGTGTTCGATATGCGATCCTCCTTGCGGTCCCGAACCCGGACCTCCGTCGTGTCGTATTCCATTTTGTAAAATATAACCTTGAAACATAAGCTGTTCCTATAGTCCATAAGTATTCGAAAAAAATCCAGGGAGCACTGATTCTTCGGTTCCCGTTGAATCCATCGCCCGCGTGCGCGGAAGTACTCCACAAGAACGAATTAGCTGAATTAATTCACAACCGTAAGACGTAGATTGTAAATCTGCCCATCGTGACGCTTTAGCACCACCATCACCAAATGATTTAGACAAGGCACCTTCGGTTTCACTGGAAAGTCTCCCAGTAATTCCTATTCCTCCGTTTTGACCATTGCCTGGGGTTCCTCCCCTTTGTGCCTCAAGAGCGAACCAATGAAGCACACGTAAAGCAGTAGCAAGCGCCGTTTGCGCAGCAAAAATAGTCCCCGTCTGTTCAGTCGCCAAATCAATCAATGACGGCGTACTGGAGAGACGGGGATCGACGGCCCATTGAGGGGCCCGCAGTGATATAATTTGTAAAGGAGTCACTTTTAAAACTTCTCTTCTTCTTTTTTCGGTTCGGTCTTTAATTCAACAAAAAGTAATTTTCGTTGCTCTTCAATAGCTGCAAGTACTGGAGGACGAGTTTCCCTCTCCGCGAGTGCCTCAATGGTTTTAATTTTGAGCGTATTACGAACAAGTTTAATCGCCTGATTCGACTTAGAGGCAAGAACGGCGCTGACGATCTGTTCATCAATGTCATCAATCTTCGGTTGTTCGATCTCAACAAAGCCCTTATCTTTTGATAAGATTTCCATTATACCAAGTTCAACTTCTTGTTGAAAAGAAATCTCCTTCATTACTTTTTCAGGTACGTCGCCGTTAAGCCCTGGGAAAAAGGTAACTCCACCAATTATTCGCACGCAAGGTTGTTTTCGTAAAACTATCATGTAGCCCTCCTAAGTGAAAAATGTTTTGACATTATAAAAAATATAGTGGACTGTTTCCTCGGCCCACCAGCGAGGGAGGGCTAAACCCCTCCTGTTAATCAATGATACGTATCAGACCCAATTTTTTCGACGATCGCGAGCGATAGCGGATAGTAGCATATAACTCCGCCGACCCGAGCATGCGTCGGAATAAGGTATTCAAGTCCACGCTCTTGAACGGGGAACTGTTCAAACGGTTGCGGAATTTCATACGTCAATTTCATTGGATCTTTTTTGTACATTACCATTGCATCTGTTTTGTAACCTGACGCATAAGGCGTTCCGCCCGCGCCGATAGCCGTCGGAGTTGACGGTTTAGGGGAAATGCCGGACAATTCATTGACCCATTCGATCTGTTTGATTTCCGGATGAGCATTCATCAAGAATGTCATAACGGTGGTATCGGAAATCGTAGACCGCGGCAAGGTCCGTAAACGTCCATACTGTTTCGGAGGTATGAGAATCGTATCTGGCCACTCGACGCCTTTTGTCAATGATACCATCGCAAAAAAGGCGGTTGAGAAATCGTATATGATTTGATCCGCGGTCGTACCGGGGTTAACCCAATCGCCCGTGTTAGCGTCCGCTTTGGTGATGTTCGCATTGTAAAGTAGTCCCGTAAGACCTCCATAAATGCCATCATCCGATTTTGCGAACCAACCAATACGATTGACCATCTGTTCATACGCACGACGCGCCGCCTCGGCCCGGCGAAGTTCCAGGGGTTTATTAGCCATTCTGGCAGCACGAATTTCTTGCACGTTATAACCGTATGATCCTCCGATTGATCGCACGGGAGTCGTATACTCTTTACCACGTACATCGGCCCGAGGAAGATCATCCGCATAATTGCTGATAACCTTCATGATGCCTACCGTATCAAACTCACGATAGGTAATCGATTCTGCACCGGGACCGGCTTCGGTCGAAACCGGAATCATTGTTATCGCCTTATACTCCGGGTAAAGAATGTCATATGACTGTTGTTTAATGTACTCTAACTGACGGGCAAAAAACATACTCTCGCCCGCGTCCAAATTTACTGCTCGCACTACTTCTTTCATTTTATAACTCCTGTGAGGGTTTATGTATTGTTTATTTGTCCGAATTAAGGCCGATTGATTTCAAGGATTGCCGGCGCACCCGCAACCGCGGTCGTCTTCCATATCGCATCCGTCACTATAAAAGATAAACCATCGGTATTTACATTTCCGAAAGAGCCGGCAAGCATAAGTCCCGTACCGTCCACGTAGAAACGGCAATATACGGCGTCACCTGACGCGACGGACGTTGTCGGGAAAACATAAATTTTACCTTTACGCATGGTCGGTATCGCTTCGCCGACGGCGAATTGCACCAACAGTGTCCCAAGAGTTTCCTCTTTTGCCATCGTGCTAACCGATACACCTTCCAGCACGTCCGCGCTTCCTTTCGTTACAGTTCCGGTGATTGAACCAACCGAAGCAGTATACGTCACGACACTATCGAGTCCATCGAGCGTCGTGATATAGATGGTCCGGTTTGTGATATCGGTAGTATCAATATATGCAAGCAAAACGATCGCCGTCAAAGCATTGAGTTTTACAAGCGCCGCGTTCACCGTCGCGAGATGGCTGGAACCATATACGGTTGACGATATGGACGTACCATTAACTGATATAACAAAGGCATCAGTCCCGGAAAAGTCACCGGAAAAAACCAATTTTGCTTTGTTGGCTCGCGGTAAACGCCCTTGGTAATCACTACCGACGCGTTTGATGATACCTACGCCGATATTAATTACTTCGTATGCTTGAAAACTTTCGATCATATCGAAAGCAGCGTCCGCTATCATACCGGGATTCGCGATCCCCATGTTGCTATTATAAGCTAACTGCATGTTTACTCCTTGTAAATGTTTATATTATTTGTAAATGATTACTTTTTTACTTGATACGCGTGAACCAAACGATCTACATAAGCGGACCGAGGATCATCCGCTTTACCATCATTATTAATACCTTCACTGCCTGATTGTTTACGCTGCTCCCGCATCGCGGCGCCATCATCGTTCTTTACAATCAAAGCAACTGCATTATCAAAACAAGCATTGACATAATCGGACGATTTCCCGTCAAGTTTGATTTCGGGGAACACTTTCTCGATAACCATGGTCTTGATCTCCGCGTCGCTGGAGGAAGAAAGACTATCTTCGGAATCCAAACAAACCGCGGCCATGCGCTCAAGAGCAAGCCGGGCAATGACGCCATCGGAAATTTCTTTACTAATATCACGCGCTTTAAGAGTCACGTTTTCCGCTTTAAGAGTATCGGCGTCGGCATTGATTTTGTCAATACCTTTTGCCATACCATCAAGCTTCGTTTGCAAATCCGCAGCGGATTTCAACGCTTTCGTCAGTGCATTCGCAACCTCGGGAAGAGCCTCATACTCAATACCATCCAAATTTACTTTAGGCATTGTAGCCTCCTTTTCAAGTGGAACAGGTTTAACAGGGTCAATAATATCAATATCAGCGGAATCAAGCTCAATTTTAGCGACATCACCGGCGCGAGGAATATCAACAATAGCGAGATGGTTACTGCGGATTTCAGTCTGTTCACAATCGTACGCGTCACCATTATAAATTCCAGGAACCATTATTAATTTCGTTTTGTAACCCAAAGATAGTTTATTTCGTCCTTGGTGCTCGATTGCTTCGATTGCGACCGGATCGGTAATCGTTAAGGTGGTCCGTACATTTTCGCCATCCTTTCGAACAGTCTCCCCTGTAAATCCAACTTGATATTTTCCAGCGTTCACGGTAGTAACCATTTTATCATTCTCATCGCCCGAAACTAAATATGGATGATTATTTGTAACAGGTATCATCTTAATTGAATCAAGTGCATCTTGTTTAAATACCTCTTCTGGTCGGCGAAGTTCCCGGCGTATCGTTCCATCTGGATTTTTATATTTAAAAATTCCCGTACGTGTAATGACGGCATCAGTACGTAAAAAACCATTAGACGTTTTAAATGTTTTTCCTATTGACGAACGGTCGTATCGAATTACTTCATCCATACTCAATTCCTTTTGCAGATCGATGAAACAGGGACTTCTCTTGTCATATACGCAATTTCTTGCTTAATAACTTTATCCTCTTGCACTTTAATCTTTGCCTCTTCTCGTAGGCGTATGTTCTCGGCAAGGTTAAGCAGCTCTTCGTCAGGTATATTAAATAAAAAGTCCATAGTCATTCTTAGATAAATCCAAGGCACGATAGACGCATTTGATCGAACTAAGCCTTAGTAGTGCACATGTCAACGCTCCAATGCGTTAAAACATGCTTAAAATGCGTTTATAACAACTTAAAATAAAAAACCCCACCATGTTTCGTCTTGAAAAGGCTTCAGGCCAATCAGACAAACCATGGCGGGGTTGATATTATCGCGCGTCCACCAAGCTATGATTGTTACTCATGCAAGAGGGTTGATATTATCGCGCTACTCTTGCACGACTATAATATAATATGTATTTTATAAAAAGTACAATAAAAATTTATTTTTTATCAATTACGCAACCATTATTTTCTATGAAAATTTTGGTGAAATTTTCTTGAACATCAGAAGTGCACTTTGCAGCTCTGCCTTCTCGACAATGTATGGTAAAGATTATCTTACCGGTAAATGATTCCCTGCACATGTATTTTTTTAGCGTTATTAAAAGTAAACTTAAAATTTCACTCGGATTCATCAATTGCCTCCTCATCATTAGAAGATGGTTCGGTAAATTTAGCTTCGGCCCAACACCGGCATTGATAATCGTCCCCCGGATTTCCTTCAAACATCTCCGATGTACGTGGTTTCCATGTTTCACCATCATCGTCTGAATAGACAGTATCATCGTCCCATTTACAAAGCATACCATTAAGTGCATCATGCGAATCACGTACGCGTTCGTCTCCGGCAGTACGCCAATAATATTCAGATATGCCGATTGACTTTTGGCGTATGCTAGTCAACTCACCGTTAAACTTTCCAATTTGGTCACGAGCAATTAATCGCGCCCGATCTGCTGTTTTTGTAAATTGCCCTGGTTCCAGATCAGTTCCTAAAATTTCCTTGCCTATAGTTTTATAAGAATCACCTCCGCGTACTCCACTTTGCACGATGTGATTGATATTTTGGTAAGTCTCTTCTTTAAGTTTCTTAATCAATCCAATGTTCTCGGTTACAAACGATTTCATGTGACTATTAAGCCAAGGTTCATAGGCATAATGTTCTACTCCCATCACTGTTTTTACAAGGGAATGAAGTTGCGTAGTGTTCCATAAGTTTGTTCTTTCGGTAATCGTTTGCATAAATGCCTGTAAAGCGTCATCACTTAATTCTTTATCAAACGAAATTGATAGTCCCTCCATAACACTTTCAAGCTCTTCTCCCCAGGCGTCTACTCGTTGCAGCATATTTGAATCCGCAATAATCCCAGGTAATACGGGCAATAGAATCCGCCTGACATGCGTTTCTAATCGCTTTATAAAAGAAAGTAAAAATAATTTGTACTTTATTTCGATAGCCATCGGATAAAGCCACCGTGGAGCTTTTTTAAATGGTTTTGCTCCTTGACGTTTATGCTGGCGCATTATTCGCGCGCGCTGTGAAAAAGGATTATGTGACATATTTATTTTATTCCTGTTTTTTTGCTATGACATCTTGAACGGTTCCTTGCATCGGAGCGGAACCGGCGATTTTAGAACTTTCTTTTGGAAAACCTAACGCCATCGTTTTAAGATCGGTGGTTTTATTTACTCCAAGTCGATCCGCAGGATCACTAATCGCATTTTCCTTTTCACGATTTACATCTGCGATTAATGCTTCAGTATTGTCTGGCATTTGTTTATATTGTTCAAGTTCCGCTTGGTGTGCTGGAGAAAGTACCATATCATCCGAATAGTGATCCCCACCAAATCGGGCAAGCGCGACTTCTTCGGGGAGCAAAGTTCCATTTTGCATGTAAATTTCGTCCGCTTGCGCCTGTACGAGTTTGGTCGCTACTGCATCTTTCTGCGTCGGTTGCCAAAGAGGACTAAAACAAACCTCCCATTGATCGCCGAGAACGTTATTCTGCGCAATATTAATATAACGAATTAACTGTTCCAATTGCGGAAGTAAATCTTCTTCTTGCTGCGCGGATATTTTATCATAGTATAACCTAACAAGGGAGGCATCCTCCGAGCCAAGTCCTCCAACACTGCGTCCCATTAGTAAACAAACCGGGATCCCCGTTCCAGCAGACACTCCCTCAATTAAAACATCCATCAATTCTTTTAATCCTGTTGTCGTTGTTGAATGTCTTTCAAATTTTTCTTCTTTATCAACGAGGATAGAATTAATAATATGCTTCGATAAATCAATCTGAGTGAGACGCTTTTGTATCAAGGCTTCTTTGCCAGATGCAATTAATTCCTGGAGGTTATCAATTGTTAACACACCGAGAATAAATTCATCAAGAATATTTTCAATGTTTAGGTACGACTCACCTAACCCGCGGAGGCGATTATAAACAGATTGCAGCACCGAATCACCCCATCCTTGGTTTTGTATTCGCATTTGGTCCGCAACGTCAACACCTTCAAATCGTAGTACCCTACTTTCATGGACACGGAACGGCGCACCATAAATAGGGACGATATTATAGTACTCCGGTTTTCCATATTTATCAAGATCAGGATCTACATAAAGATCGGCCGTATTTAACGTCACCCTCCAGCGATCAAAAACATGAATATGTTCGATGGATTTTATTTTGTTTTCTTTTACTGGTTCCCAATAACGACCACCGTCATTAATTCCCATAATAGCAAGGGCGCCTCCGTAAAGATAACCGAAACGTTGCGCTCGTTTAAGACTTTTTTTAGCATTAAGTTTCCGAAGATATTTATTAACAATACCATCAGTGTCACCTTCAAGAGTAAACCATTGCCGATACATATCATGTACCGGAAGATCAATAATTCGACGGGCAAGTCCATCACCGCGGTACATCTGCGTTAGATCGTGATATTCAAGACGAGCGTCCGCTATATACATTGTGTGCGCTGTCTTATCCCTACCCTTAATCCCAATTCCTGTAAGTAAATTAGCCCATCCATCATTACGTAGATCAGGGGTTTGTTGATTCTTTTGCTTTTGCATTTTTTACCTCCGTATCGACGGCCGCTTTCACGGTCACCGCTAAATTTATATTTTTAATGAATATTTCGTGATCGGGTTTTGATTTGTAAAGTTCCCGAAGCAAAAAATTCACCTGTTGCCCCATTATCACTAACTGTGTTGCTTGTTGAACAACTTTTTCTTTTATGGTTATTTCACTCATTTATTCATCTCCGCGTTAAGTCGTTTAATTTGTTCTCGAGTAAATTCTGGTGTTTCCACTGTTTCTTTAACCATCCGTAAATGCTCATGCTCCAATTCAACAGCTTTCTTTGTTTCTTCTCGTAAAGCAGGGTTGCGCTGGAAAACCTCATGGTTAGAATTTTCCCGATACAATGTCCTAAGTAAATAATTTACTTGTTCGGACAATACCGTTATACGTTGATGCATCGCTTCGAACTGCTCACGCATTGGATCTTTTGGAAGAATAAGGTTACTCATGTTAGTCCCTCTCATTCACTAATAAAGTCATTAGCACTACGGGAAAAAAAATTAGCAATAATGGAAACAAAAACCATTTCTGATAAGTCGTCATCTCTTTCCACGTATCTACATACCATTCGATTAATTTTTTTATCATTTAGCCCTCATCTTTCTGTTTATTCTAATTGGATTACCATGGCTACAACACAGAGTATAATCATTCCCGCCGCTACGCCTAACATTACGGTCCAAAATTGATTTTCGGTCATACTACTCACCTTTAGCTATAATGAGTTTATGCCCCAAAATTGGTTCGTGATTTTGCGGACAGATACAAAAATGAGTATACTTATCTGCTGCTCGTGTAAACCTTTTAAACGTCAACGCCTTGTGGTCATGTCCGCACCTCGGACAATCTCGTACATTTGTTTTAAAATACTTATCTTGTTCTACCATTGCGTCAACCTTTCATAGTTAAGTTTTTTGAGACCATACCTATTGTAAAGGTAATATCTTTCCGGGTCTTTAGAATGATCGTTTTGTTTTAATGGCTTATCCTCCCCTTTCTTTTGCGCGCGTACATCCCAACAATACGCCCCATAATCTTTTATAGTTTGCCGGCATGGTTTACCTACGATATAGTCCCCATTTTTGAGCATTGCGGCCTGCGTCCTAATGCCATCTAAAACCGAGTTATTGGTTTCACGTATATTGATCACTCCTTTTCTTTTTAACGCCGTTATAAAAGATAAAGCAGAGGGATCTATATAGATATTTGCGATGTCCTTATCCCCCATAAAAATGATAAAGTCATCCGCGTATTCCTCGTCGGTCTTTTGCCGATTAGTTATCTTCGAATCGTAATAATACTCCTTTATGGCCCAGCACTTTGGCATTTTTGGTACCGTGATAATATTACTTTGCCTTTCACCAAAAAGTAAAAAGCAAGTAGGATTGTCCGTGCCATAATCCACCGCAATCCCGTACTCCTGCGCGCGTGGTAGATTGAAAATATCTCTGGTATGAATTGCCTCATCAAAGAAATCATATACCGCACCCTCGGCCTGGACCCACAATCCCTCGATAAAGCGTTTATACCAAAGACCCACGTATTCTTTTTTTAGGTCCGCAACATATTGAAAATCAAGAAAAGGATTATCGTCAATAACAAAATGTTCTTGATATAAATTAAGATCACTACGATCAAGGAAATCTGTTTTAATATAGTGATAAGGAGAATCGGGGTTGGTCGTGCCGAAAAACTGCGCGCCTTTTACCGATAACCGCGCCAGCATGGTCATGAAAAAAGATTTTGGCCATAATGTTAATTCATCCCCAAGAGCTCCAGCAGCAGTCATTCCGCGAAGCGTCCCCTCACTTCCTTCATCATACGCACCAAAACAAAAAATCTTCCTGTCCCATAAATCAACCTCATGTTTCCCAGGCGAATAGTGCATCTGATCACCTAACAAATCTTGCATTGGGCGTACCATATTACGATACAATGAACCCATACTTTTTCCCACCATAAGTAAATCACCTGGCGGAGCACCTCCGATGTATTTAATCCATCTCCATATAAAGGCCACAGTCTTTGACGACCGCACGCTGCCCTCCAAGATATTTAGGCGCGCATCGCTAAGACGTATAACCACCTTTTGTTTAGGACTAAGTATCATCATTTATCTCTTTGTTGATAAATTCAAGAATTTTACCCTTTTCATTTCGAGTGGCATTTCCTGAATCTCCCTCACGACTCCACCTATCTGGGTTGCGATTCCACAAATAGTATTTTGCCGCGTTTACATCAGGATAAACTATCTTTCGACTCTTATTTTTTGTGGTTGATTTTGTATTGACAGGATTTCCTTCTTTATCAAGGACTTCGTTTTCGCATATTGTTTCCGATTCTGAATCATGCTCAAAACCTATAGCTCGTTTATACAGGGCGTTCTCAACGTTTATTACGGCCATTTCGGAAGTGTATGCGGCAAGGGTTTTAAATTCCTCATCTTTATACCATACGTCGACTACCACGGGCAATGGTATTCCGATCATCTGCGCGGCCTTAGCGATGGTCTGTCCTGCTTGTAAACAATCAAGGAATTTATCTTTAAAATTATCCGTTAAAGGAAACATTTCCTTAAGATTTTGTTTTTTGTTAATATACCTGTTTTTTGTAAACTCACGAAAATAAAATAGAAAAAAAGGTTGAAGTTTATTATAGGTTGGAAGATCATAGTACAGGGCTTCGCAGATTTCATCATCATTTTTACCCTGTAAAAGAAGTTCACAATATAAGTCAAGATCCTTTATTGGTGGTGATTTCATCTTACAATCTTGGTTAGTTAACCGCGGCATGTATATAATATACACTGTTTACAACAAAAAGAAATCTTTTATTTTTACGCCAGGACCCCGGTGCGTGGACAGAGGTTGTGAGTCTTTGCTTTTTATAAATTAATTGACTATGTATTAATGAAAAAGATATTGGCATATTAGCGCTATAGGCCCAAAAATGATGAAATCAGCGTTTCGACTGTTATAATTAACACAATAATAACACACAGATGAGTTCTAAGAGGCCCAATAACCAATATATTTTTTAAAAATAATTATAAAACCTTGATTTATATAAACTTATATTACACTCTGTAAATATTAGAGAACATTTGACCCAATAACGTTATATATTATTTTATATCAATAACTTATAATCAAAAGCTATAAAAAACATTTTTTAAAAATAAAAAATTTCCTGTTACTCTTATTTTTATAGAAACATAACAGATTAACAAAAAACAAAAAAATAACACTTTTAAGCCATATTTTACTTATAAAAAACGCAAAGGGAGCGTGTTGAAAGGCGCTTTTTAACACGTTATTAACAAAGTTGATTTACAAGAGGTAAGCCTCTATGTAAACTTTGAACACAAAAGATGTGTTATTAACATTTACACGAGGCATTTAAGCGCTTTTTCTTTAGTTTTGCGTTTACAAATAAAGGGCATTTAACAGTATCTTTATTTACAAAAGAGAATATTTTGAATCTTTTTTTTAAAAAATTTACAAATAGTTACCAAATATTTTAACATACTTGTTACAAAACATGCTATATTATAGTAAAATAAGGTAGTATTAACACCGTTTTTAACAAAAGGAGTCGCTATGAGTTTATATACGGAATACGCCAATAATCGTCCTATACCTAAATCTACATTGTCTTTAGACAGCATTGGGGCGATAAAATTAATTACCCAAGGTAAAATAAGAAAGTTTTACAATGATAATATACAGGCCTTGCCGATGTCCCATATGACTTTTTATCGTATTTTAAACGGAGCAAAGGCGAATGAAAAATACGTAGAGGCCATCCAAAACCTTGTTATTAAACATAGGTTAGGAAATCTTATACAGTTAAACTCCGACATCGCTTGGCTTGAGCAGCTTATCGAGGTATCATATAAAATGGCCTCCGCGAAAGATATGTCGGATGTTCGCGCATGCACGGCAAATTTATTGATATTTCTAAAAGATAAGGAGGCAGAAATAAAAATGGCGATGGCCTCGGTGAAAGAAAAAATAAGCAATAACGTATAGAAACATTTATTAATACTATAAGAAGTGTTTAAAACCCTGATCCCTATTGTTTTTGATGATTTACAAATAATAAAACAAACTACTTGTAAATGTTGTTTACAAAAGATATAATAGGTATCTTTAATAGAATCATGATCTTATAATTATTTTACTTTTTTCTTTTTTTTTATGTACTTTTTCTTCTTTTGGTGTTATATTTAAGGTGTAAGAGAAAATGAGATAGAAACCCTAAGAGAGGAGAAAGACATGGATAAGAAAGAATTAAAAGTCGTCCTTAAAGAGCACGCGGAATGGTTGACTGATTCATCGACCGGAAAACGCGCGGACCTTAGTGACGCGAACCTTAGTGACGCAGACCTTAGTGACGCGAACCTTAGTGACGCGGATTTTTTTGGCGCGGACCTTAGTGGCGCGGACCTTAGTG
>QGNH01000135.1_pt1 | contig 41573 bp, 50 predicted proteins | sample 1735481 | NCBI WGS metagenome assembly QGNH01 (sample SAMN09239004, study PRJNA386568) | Viral metagenome, whole genome shotgun sequencing project. | reverse complement strand
TGCTCGACAGGCGGGCGACCGGCTCGAAGATGACCGGCGAGTTGATATCCCCGGCCGTGGCGTCGGTTGAAGGCGAGTAGGGTGAGGGCGCCGTCACGCTGATATCCTGTGGCGCGTGGATGCCATAAACGAAAGGCTCGGCCTCGCAGCCAATGTCCATCGTGTCGCTCTGCTCGACCTTCGTGAGACGAACCGGAACCAGGTTGAGCCCGAGCAGCGGGTCCGTGATCGTGACCAGATCCATCGCTTCGAACAGTTGCCAGCGGGCATTCAGCGTGAACTTGTAAGACACCGGATCGATGTAGCCCTGCCGGCGCACGGCGATGCGGAGAAGCTTGCGGGCGACCGCCACGTCCTGCACGGCATTGTTGACCACCGGATCAGCCTTCCGGACTCCGTAAAGAGCGATGCCGGCCGCGTCCGGCTCCACCGTCGTCATCTGGGCATAGTCGGAGCTCCGGTTGATGTGCTGCATCTGCAGAACCGTGTTGATGTCCGTCCGTGCCGCCCGGATTATCGTGATCGGTGAATTTCCACTCTGCGCAATGAAATCGCCGTTCTCCGTGCTTAGGTTGGCGACTGGCCCCGAGGCCGTGGGGGAGATGTATTGGGTGCCATTGCCTACGGCCGAAACTTCACTTCGCGGAATCAGCTTCAGCTTGAAGCCGGACCAGACCGGAGCGCAATTCGCGGTCGCGCAAAGCGTGGCGATCCAATCCCGCGCGGGTAGCTGTGAATCCATCGCGAGTGATCCGTAAAGACTCCCGGCCCGGCACTGGTCACGGGTGAGATCCAGCGTGGCGCGATCCATGATGTTGGGAAGCGCCTTGGCATAGACCGGAGGGACGGTCGCTTTGAAAGCGATGAGAATCAGTGAGCAGTTGGGATCCGTCTTCGCCACCGGCCACTGTTGGGTGTAAGTCGCGGCCGTCGTGATCACGCGCTGCTGGACGGTCGGTACAGTCACGACGGCCGTGCTCGCGAGTTGCTGCGTCTTGCTGGCGATGATCGGCCACAGCTCGAGATACCCCTGGGTATCCGCAGGCGAAGCTCCCGGTACGATGTTTTCCTGCAAGGAAACGGCGAAGATCATGCCCAGCTTCCCCGGATCGTTCGTGGTGGTGATCGAGACGGACGGGCGCACGCCGCGTGCGGATTGCACGCCATCAAAGGTGTCCACGCCCGGAATCTCCATCATGACGATGGAGCAGGCGTTCGTGCCGTCCAGCGTGACGGTCAGGGTGTTCGATCCGGCCAGACAGTTGACGCAGTACCACACCGCGATCGTGCCGAGCTCCGTTCCCGCCTCCGCGATGTAAGGCAAGTCCACCGCCTGGCTCCATCCCGCATTGCCGAGCGAGTCGGAGACTCCGGTGATGTCGGCCGTCGTGGTCGTCATGATGGCGAGCAGGAGGTTGCCCGCGGTGTTCGGCATGTTGAACGTGAAGTCGTGGCTGGCTGAAATGGTGTAGTCGCAGAACATCCGTTTCTGGATGGCCCCCGGGAAGTCATAGCAGTTCACGCCGCGCTGCACAGGTGAAATCCCGGTCGTGCTGCCCAGGGCCGCCTGACTCTGACCCGACTTCACGATGTCTTCAATGATGTCCACAAAATCAGCATCACCCGTGGGATAGACGGCCCACTTGCCGAGCAATTCTCCCTTAATCAAAGGAATGGCACCGGACGAGCCCAGGTCAAAGTTCGGACTCCCGGCGCCGGCATACCACGGATAGAGAATCTGCTCGCTCGAATAGCCGGAGTACTCGCTGCCCGAGCCCAGGACGTTTTCAAATGAGAGGCGCAGCCTCGCGGCGGGTGACTGATACAGCGTCGAGGCGTTCATCCGGACGTAATAAGCCGTCAGGAAAAGGGAGCCCATGCCGAGCGAGAGCACGGAATCCACATAGAAGCTGGTGCCGTAGCTCGGCTGCCAGCGGTAGGTGTAGGGCCAAGCGCGATACCCCATGCCGTCCACGGGATCGGGCCCGAAGAGCAGTTCATTCCAGAGTGGCCGCCCTGAAAAGATGTCGTGATAGACCGACCCCGGCCCGCCATAATCATTGAAGTTGCCGGCGTACTCGATGCGCTGCGTGACGGCGACCAGCGCCAGAAAGTGGGGATCGGTGATCGTCATGTGCGTGCCGCTCGGGCTGAGACTGGTCGTCGATACCAGATCCAGACCGTACCGGGTCGAGTTGACCCAAATCTGAAGCAGCGCCAGGAGCGGGTTATGCCCCAGCAAGAAGTCGATGTTTTCAACGTAAGTCGGCGGCCCGCCCTTTTTCGACGCCTTGCCCTTCTTCCCGCCTCCACCCTGCCGCAGATGGTTGGCCCAGATGGCCAGGAACGGGGAGCGCGTCATTCCATAGACTTGCGGGATGGTCATCCCGTAGGTCGATGCCTGAAGCATCGTGCCAAGGGCTGTGGGCCGCGTGCCGGATTGATTCCTGCCTCCGAACATCTCAGTCGCTCCAGGGAGTGAAGATCGCCATTTCCGTGTGCGCCAGCGCTGCATGGAGCGCCAGGTTAACCTCGTTCACGCTGCGGTCGAAGGCATGGACTCCGTGCGGCCAAGCCGTCACGATCGCGCCATGATTGTAAATCCGGCTGCGCGCCACTTTGAAGAGCACCAGGTCTCCGGGCTCGGCGTTAGGCGTTCCGATGCAGATCGTCTCGGCGATCTGTTTGGCGTGCTTGAGTAGCGCGTATTTGTAGCGCTCTTCCGTGGCGTGGTGAAACCAATCATGGGAATAAAAGCCCAGAGCTTCCCGCTGGCACGCGCCGATCTCGATCAGGTACTCCGCGAGCAGAGTCGCGCAGTCGATGCCGGCCCCTTTGAGGCGCCCGCCCAGGACGTAGGGCGTCCCGATCCAAGTGCGGGCCACGGCCATCGCCTGTTCGCGCGTCATCATGCGGCTGCCTCCGGCGCCGGGACATACGGGAATCCAAAATAGTCGCCGTCCGCCTGATCGATGGGACTCTGCCCGCTGACATAGAACTTGTCGCCGAGCGTGGGAGTCCACGGCATCGGAGAATAAATCTGGAAGCGGTTGTACTGGTGCCCCGCGTAGGTGTAGTTCGAATTCTTCCCGATGACGCTGAACAGTCCCGCGAGCGTTGCGTCGGCCGCGAAGACGAGATAGCCGCCGTCAAAAACATCGTTTGTGAAGATGTGCGTCGGCGTGCTGGTGCAGTCGGCATTGATCACGGTCGGCGAGCTGGTGTCCGCCACGATGAATTCCGGCAGCGAACTGAAGCCCGCGGGCGGCGTCCCTCCCGTATAGCTCGCGAGAGAGTTTGTCACCTCGATCACGCCCTGCGGAACCTTCTGGTCAAGCACATAGAGATAGCTCTGGACGTTGAACTTGATTTCGCCCCGATCCACTTGAGCCTGCCCGATGACCCCACCGAAGAGTTCATAGGCTCCCCAGGTGTTCGCATCTCCCGGCGTCGGCATGAGGCAGCGCCACAGGCGAAAGCGCCGGTTGTCATAGAAGCCCAGGCGCGCAAGCTCATAGGAGCTGGTCGTCGGAATGGAAGAGGTCAGGGTTACGTTGTGCGGCGCCCAGGAGATGTCCAGCGCCTTTGAATCCAGGTTGATGTCACTGGAGACCGTCCCGCGCTTGACCACGGCTGGAAGGAAGGTTCCCCAATGAGACCAGAGCAACGGAGATTCATAATTCGTCATCCACAGCGCTTGCGGATCGTCGGCTTCGCCGATCAGGTAGAGGTCGGCCTGCCAAAGTTCGTTTCTGGCTTTGAGCGCCGCGAGAACCGTAGCCGTTGAGTCGTTTCCATTGCCATCGAGAACTTGGCGCATCAGACAGTCGGCGGGCGGTCACTAACCAGCGTGATCGTCCCGGCCCCACCTTTCCCTTCCGACCCGCCCACGGTCCACAGGTCGCTCACGAATTTCTCGAAGTCGATCGCATCCGTCTCGAAGCGCACGCGGAATTGATATTTGAAGGCGGCGGTGATCGGCTCGGTCGGCGTGTGCCCCGCCGTCCAGGAGAGGTATTGCCCCATGTAAGAGTAGCCAGGGATGGCGAGCCCGGGCGTCGTCGAGAGCGTGTAATAGCCCGCCGTCGCTCCGTTCGCATAGAAGACTGGACTCGGACTCGTCTCAAGGTCCGTGATGTCTTCGAGGAAGCCGCCCAGGTTCCGTTGAACCGGTGAATAGTAGAGGCCGGTCGAAGTGTCTTCGACCAGCGGCAGTTGCGTGAAGAGGTTGGGAACGGCCGTATATCCAGCCCCTTCATCCTTCCACGTGAGCTGAGGTGAGCTCGGCCCTTCCGCGACCGTTCCGCCGCTCGTCGAGAAGGCGGGCGCCGAGGCACCCGATATCCCGCCCACGGTCGCTTTCTGCCAGTGTCCGGAAACGAGCAGGCTTGAATTCGCCGGATAGTAGGTCGCTGCTTTCCAACCTGCGGTCAGCACGCCCGGGCCCATATAATTGTCGTCGGGATCTTCGAACAGGAACGTGGCCTGCTGCCCGCTCTGCTGCATGAAAAAGCCCATCAGCGCTTGGAGGTCCGTCCAGGGCGAGTTCCCGTTCGTGATGTTGGCGGGGTCGTTGAACAAAACCTCATAGGTCAGCGTCCAGCGCCAATAGGGGTTGCGGGTCTGGGCGATGCGCGTGGAATAGAAGTTGGGAGCGTCTTGCACGAGGGTGTTAAAGAGCGGGCGCTTGATCACCGTGAAGGCCAAGCCCCGGACGGCGCTCGATGCTGCGCTCGCTGGATATATTTGCATCGTCATCCCGCCAACTCCCCGCGCCGCTGCGCCTGCCGGATCATGGGAACCAGCTCGTTGCGCAAGACCTCTTTCGCGTCCGGCCCATTATGATGCAGGTTGAACGTCGTGTGATGATGACTGACGCGCCCACCCAGAGTGCCCCCGGCCGCCATCGAGCGGAAGGCGCTGGAGACTTCGACCGGCATCGCAATCTCGCCCTGATGAACCATGGCGAGTCCGGTCTTCTGGGCAAGCCCGCCCTCATCAAAAGATCCAACAGCCATCGTCTGCGCAATGGCCATGGCGGCGATCACGGGCGCAAGAGCGACGTTCGCAGGAAACGGGATCGCCTCCATGACGGAGGCGTAACCGGCCGCTCCGGCCCTACCGGCATCGGTGGTGACATCGGCCTGAGCGAAGAGCTTCTTCATGATATAGCTCAAGAGATACTGCTCCGCCTCTTTCATGAAGAAGTTGATCATGGCGGTCGCCATCTCGTCCGCAATGTTGATCACCATCTGGCCGAACGTCTCGTGCCCGGTGATCCAGGACGTGATGTTGTGGTTCACGATGCCGGCGATCGTGTTGTACGTTTTGAGGAAATTCTGCTCGACCTGAGTGTTGACCTTTTGAGACTTCAAAGCGCGTTCCTGATCGAGCGCTTCCATGCGCGTCACCACGCGCATGTAATCTGTGGTTCCCACTCCATGGATCCGCTCCGCATCCGCCAATTCCAGCTCCAGCAGCCGATGCTGCTCGGAGTACCATTTATTGATCGAGGCGGTTTCATCTGCGGCCCACACCATCAAACTTTCCTTGTGCATGCGCAAGCGATCGGCGTTGGCCCCCTCTTCAACCCGAAGCGTGCGGCTGGCGATCATCGCGGCGAAGGAAACGCGCTCCTCGTCCCCCCTCATAATCTCTTCATCGCCCCGCTTCGCAGCGGCCTGTTCCTGCTCCCGTACTTTGCCCTCGGATTCAAACTGCGCGCGAAATGCCGCCTCGACGCGGTGACTGTCCTCGATCTCGTGCTTGACTCCTTCCGAGCTGATCGAGTCCAACTTGGTTTGGTGCTTGATCGCCAGCGCCTCGATCTCGCCGTTGATCGTCGCCGCTTCCGGGGCTCCGCTCTTGCCGTGCAGCGCCGCATCTTGCGCCGCGAGCTCCTTCTTCCGCTTAAGCGCGATGACGGCATCCGCGTACATCTCATTCTCAGCTAGGCGCTCCGCGGCAATCAGCTTCGGCCACTTATCCTTGTCGATCGCAACTTCTTCGCGAACCAGCGCGAGTTGCTGCGCGATGATAGCGTCGGCGACGCCCTTATGGGCATCGATCTCAGCCTTCGCCGCCGCAAATCCCTCCGTGCCGGTTTCGATCCCCGCCTTCAGTGTGGCCGCTTTGCGCTTCGTCTCATAAAGCTCGCTGACGACGCGCAGCGCTTCCTTGTCACTGTTCGTTTCTCTTGCGACCCGCTCGAGCTCGGCCGCTTCTTCGAGCCCAAGCAACTGAAGCTCAACCTGAGTTTTCTTGTAGCTGCTGGCTCCGATCTCTCCCAGCTTGATATACTCTTCCTCATTTTTGAGCAGGGCGGCTTGCTGCGCTTCAGTCAGTTTGGTGATCGTCGCCTGCGCTTCGATGTTATCCTTCCCCGCCTTCATCGCTGCATCAGCGACTCCCTTCACATCTCCCTGATAAGCTTTGTAAATGCTGAAGGCATATCCGATGATCGGAACCAGGTTCCACCAGGACTTGCTTGCATCCTGGGCCGCCTTTTCGTAAAGGTCCATCGTCTCGGCGCCGCTCTCGGCAGCAACCTTGTTGATGTCGATAAGGTTTTGCTGCGCTTGATGCAAACTCTTGGCATGGGTCAGCGCCTCATCGGAAGCCTTGACGGCTTCTTTGAAGGCTTCTTTCTGCGCTTCCCCATAACCCATGATTGAATCGGTCATGTTTTCGATGGCGGATGGAACCTTGGCAAGCCACTCGACCACTCCGATGATGGCGACGGGTAGGAACGCAGCCGCCATGATCCCGGCCACGGGTCCGACGCTCGTCAGGAAAGAGCGCACGAAGCGCGGCAGCGCCACGCCCATCTCCTGCCCCATCCCCATCATGGCCATGCGCGCCTGCATGGCAGAGGAGCCCGCACGGGCCGTAGCTGGAGGGATGGTATCGACGGCGGGCGGGATCTTAACGATTTCCGGAACGGAAAGCGCGAAGCCCGAGCCGAACGCCAGGGATGCCTGCGCCGGTCCGGCAAACGACATCGTCATCTGCTCGCACGTATTGGCTGTCTTCGCGGCGAGCGTGTCCAGGCCCGGCAGGATTTGGCCCAGGTTAATGAGTGCCCCGACTTGAAGAACGTCCGCTATGTCTGCCATGTGATGTGGACCGAGCGTCTAACGAGACGCTAGTTGATGCCTCGTTTTATTTTCTCGCCTTCCGCCCATTCGATGGCTTCCCGCAAGTTCGGCGGCATGCGCGAGATTCCCGGCATGAGCGCCTGAAGTCCCGAGAACTGCTGCAACGATTGCTGCTCGCCGGGCGGCTCCCACCTGTCTTGCCTGTCTTGTCCCGCAGCCATCTTCAGCATGGGCGTTTTCCCCAGGAACTCGATCATCTCGATCGCCCGAGAAAGGCTCAGGTCGTCGATGTATTCGAAGGTCCAGCCGGTACGGACGATGAGGCTTCCGTAGAAGTCTCTCCAGTCGATGTTAGTGGAGAGCCCGGAGCCCCTTCGCTGGTTCCGGCCGGCGCCCTCCCCGGGACGGAGAGCCCGGATTGTCCCGACACGATGAGCAATAGGCTCTTCATGTTGTTCATGTCGACCAGCTCATCAATCTCATCAAAGGTCACGTCCGGATAGTTTCGGGAAATCGCCGCATGAATGACTTCCACGGCATCATGATGCTTCTCCGGAAGCGTCTCTTCGGTGATGCCCTGATTGAGCCCGCGAATCTTGGGCCAGAGTTGGCGCGCTCGTTTCGTGGAAAGGGACGGAATGATGTACCACTTTCCGCCCAGCTTGAACGGCTCGCCCTCGAACCTCACGGCGTCGGCGTTGATTTGTTGCTCCATGACCGGTCTCGTTTCCTTTCCGTTGTTTGAGGGGCGGCAGACTGCATCCGCTCAATCCCTGCCACCCCTCCGTTCGGTTGGTGGTGGATCTTAATACGAATCCAGCATGAGCTTGCCCAGCACGTTGGAAGCGTCAGCATTGGCCGATCCGTCGAAATCAGAAATCCAGAAATCTTCCTGCTTGGTCGGAATCGACAGGCTGCCCAGCGTGACATCGTTGAGCTGCAGGGCCAAGTACTTTCCCCGGAACTTGTTGTACAGCAGAATTTCGAGCTCCGGAGCATAGCCCATCAACTGATTCGTGAGAGTCACCGTCACTCCCACGTTCGAATTGTAGGTGTAGGAGATTTTGACGGCCCGGTCGACGGCCGCGTCCGCTCCCGAGAATGTGTAGACCCCAGTCGCGATGTTCGGATAGTACTCTCCGGCCACCGTGACGGCCGCCGCGTTCGGCATGCAGGTGAAAGGGTAACCCGTGGTGGCGTCCGTCACGCCCCAATCATCCAGAGCCGGCGTGTTGGTGAGGGTTGTCGTGTTGGTGTTCACGTTGACGCTGTGGGCTTCTCCGTCCACGATCAGCGCGTAACCCGCGGCTTCTGCTTGGCCGAAGTAAAGCTGATTCAACAGCGCCGGGTCGAAAACAGCCAGCTTGCCCTTGAGGGTGCAATCGAGCTTGCCGCGCGCCGTGGCCACGGGCATTTGGTATTGCCCGAACAGCTTCTTCAGATCGGCCTTGAAATCGACCGTGACCTCCTGCAGCACGCCGAACTTGAACGGCGTCGGGCTCACCGCCATGTTCCCGGCCACAGGCTTGCCAAATAGAACTCCTGATCCGAATTGAATGTTCATGTTCTTGTCCTCTCCTTAGGGCCGGGGCCGGGTCCGGCGGGTTCACTTCTTAGTCCACGGGTCCCGCCAGCATGTAAATGGGAACCGTGATCACGATCTGCTCGTTCACGACTTGCGGCATCACCTCGCCCTCGATCCAGGCATGAACCACGAGCCCGCCGAGCGTCTGCTTCTGATAGGGCGGTTGCGTCTCGAAGGCGTTTTGGATGCCCCAAATCAGCCGGTTCGCCGTGGCCACGGAAAGCGGGCTTTGATTGGGAACCATCGTTCCCTCCGCGCGCACGTAAAGCACCGCGATCGCGGTGAAGGTCCACTTCGCGGGTCCGAAGATCACTTTCTGCTCGACCGGCATCGGCCCTTCCACCAGGATCAGCGCGGGCATGTCGGCGGGCGCCACCTGGTCGGGAATCATGAAGGCTCGCGTCGAGCTCTTGATCTTGATTCCCCCGGCAAAGGTCGCCGACTGAAGCAAGGCAAAAAGCGCCGCATAGACTTGCTCCAGATAATCGGGATCGGTGAATGCCGTTGCCGTCATTTCAAAGCCACCGCCGCCGTCTCATAAACCTTCTCGATGATCCGCCCGCGCAGCTCTTCGAGCGATGTCGCCATGAAGGAGCGCTTGGGCAAGGGAGGATGGATCACCTTCATGACCACGATCCCTCCGGCCGATGCGAATGCCTGGGTCTGCCCCGGCCGCAAGCTCCCGCGCCGCTTGCCCGCCGCGAAGCGTAGTTTGGTCATCGCAGTTCTGCCAAAGCCCGCCCCCGCGGATCCTCTCGGAAAGAAGGCCAGCGCTTTCTTGTCACTCTTACCCGTCAGGATTCCCGGCAGGATTTCGTAAGTCTTCTCGCCGCCTTTCTCATGCACGGATGCCCACCAGAACATCCCACCGCCAGCTTGCACGCCTCCGCGCAGCGTTGCCCCGGCTTGCACGGTGGGCTGCTTCCGAACTGTCCCCAACAGGCCGCCCCCTCCGGCGTGCGATTGCAGTACTTCGCCGGAAAGCTTCTGTTGAATGCGAGCCTGAAGCTCCAGCATGAGAAGGTCCAGCGTGCGCGTCTCGGCCGCCAGGAGCTTGGGACCTTTGGTACGAAGCGCCGCCACGACGCGCTGATCGGAACCGTTGAAAGAGATGGTGATCACCGGATCGCCTTCCTCTGATAGAACTCAAAGACTTTGTCACACTCCGGAGGCCACGCCCAATCTTGATAGGTCGTCGTGGCGGATCCCCCTTGCGTGCTCACCGCGCGGGATTTCTGATCTTGCCAAGCCTTCCGCTTGTAGTTGATGGCCACGACGCAGCGCACGGCATATTCCAGATCAGCGGGCGCCGCGTTGATGTTGTAGCTGAGGATGGCTTGCTCGCCCTCATCAGCCGCGTTGAACACATAAAGCCCGCCCGCGCTCACCGCATACTCTCCGGCTGCCGGAGTGTTCGGCACGTTCACAAGAGGCGCGAGCGAGGGATAGTAACTGACCCCGGCATCGCTCACCCACGGGCCGGTGACAAGTTGAACCGTCGAGTTGGTCACGGTCTCCACATCATCGATGATCAGAGTTGGCAAGTAGCCCGCCGTGTAAACGATCTCGATGTTGCCCCGTCCCTCCAAGAAGACTGGCCCTCGCTGCCGAAAGCTAAGGGGTGTGGGATAGGGAAATCTCGAGTACCCGCCCACGCCTCCGCGCAGGATGATCGACTTTCGGGACTGATCGATGTAACAACCCCACACGTTGGCCGCGGAAGAGGCGGGAATGCTAGCCCCGCCCATGGTCACGCTCGACACGTTCAGAATGGGATAATTGTTGAGCATGAGCCGGGAGTTGCCGTTTCCGTCGTAGATATCGTCGTAGGTCGCAACGGAGTTGAGCGACTTCTGCCCCGTGTAGTTCAGCAGCCATTGCGAGAAAGCGGTGATGGATCCCTGGATCTCGATGTCATCCGTGGTCGATTGGACTTCCGCCCGTCGCCGGACAGCTTGCAGCGTCGTGAGGTCGATCAAGTTAGGGCCCATCACGCCTCTCTCTTGCGGTTTCGGGACGGCCGTCGTCTCGCCGCCAACCGCCCCGTCCGCCCTTCCGGATCGCCTGCCCGGTCATAATCAGACGCATCCTGAAGCTCTTAAAGATCGCCAGAAAGCGCGGCCACGGCCGGCATGTCGGCGATGAACTTGTACGTGCCCATGTGCGAGGTCCGCATCCAGGGCGCCATCCAGACCTTGAAGCCGATGGCTTTCGCATCGACGCAGAACCAGTAATCCTCGCTGTCGTACTGGTGCGTCTCCGGATTGACCCCAACTTTGAAGAAGTCGTGGATCGGCCCCGGCAGTGCGTTCGGATCGGTGCGCGCTTCGTACCAGCGCTCCGGATATTCCTTGCGAAACTTCTCGAACACGTTGCGTCGGATCATCATGATCCCCGTGCCCATGTTGCGCATCTCCTGCAGCTCGTCCATCCGGATCTCGCGCTGGCCGGTGAAAGGCTCGTAGTTGAACACGAAGTCCGCGGAGATGCGCGACATCTCATCGGGCGTGAACTGCCGGCCGTTCTTTTTGAGCGCCCGCCCGATGCGCTCCCAGTTGATCGATTTCTTGGCGCAGGGCGCCGCCACGATGTCCAGATCCATTTCCAGCATGGCGAGGATATCTTCGGGCTGAAAGCCGATGTCCGCGTCGATGAACAGAGCGTGGTCTTCATCGTGGTTCTTCAGGTACTCATCCACCAGCCGGTTCCGGCCGCGCGTGATCAGCGACTCGTTGTACGTGAACGTGTAGCTGAACCGCACGCCAAACTTCATCATCATCATGATGAGCCGCGTGAAGGACTCGAAGAAATTCACCGTGCCCATCCCTCCGTACATCGGCACAAGGATGTTCAAGGACTTGCCTTTCACACTCATTGACCGGCCCCTTCCTGAAGGTCTATTAGCGCTCTGGGCGCTCGCATCGACTCACTCACCTCGCGTCCACATTGGTTGCAATGCGGGCCGCCGTTTGAAATGACGACGCTGTTCTTCGCTCCGCAACAGGGACAAAACCCCGGGCCCGTGGGAATCTTCGCGGGCTTCAAAACAATGGCGGCAGGCCGGGGTGAGGTAGAGAACGTCTTCGCGCCGTCCGTCTTCTTGCTGCGGAAGTAAAGGAAATGCATCACGGCATCGACGTGATGCTCGGTCTGGATGACCTCAAGATTCCGCATCTGATTCGTCCAGCGCGTGTCTTCACCCCAGCCGCCCTCCATCGGCGCCAAGAGAGCCATCGCTGTTTTGACCGGGCAGAAGTGGACGATGTCCCGCCAGAGCCCCGCCTTATCCTGATACCAGGTGCCGTGATAAAGTGAGACGTGCGTGGGCGGCCGCGGGACGCCGTCCGCATACTCCTGGAATTCATAGCTCAGGTAATCCACGCCATCCAGAAACGGGAGGATCCGGGCGACGTAATCGGGAGACACCAGATCGTCATCGTCCACGAAGTTACTGTACATCCCGCGCGCCTGCTCGCGAAGAAGCTGGCGGTTATCACCGAGCCCGATTTCAGGATTCGAGACGCGCACGATCAACTCGACCTCTTCATGCCGCGTGACTTGAGGCTCCAAAACTCTCAGAAGACGTTTCAGGAATTCCGTCCTCGAGGCTTGCGTGGCCACCAGGATGCTCCAGCGGATTTTCCCGGGCGCGTTCATCGCGTCATCGCCTCCTGATGCTGGCATTGATTGCAGACGAGTTGGCCGTTCGACGGGATGACACATGAACTGCCGCAAGCTCGGCAATGCCCGTTCCCGTTGGAAGGGATCAGCGGAGTCATCGGCTGGATCGGCTTAAGAGCTTTCACGGGTGAGGCGATTGGAATCGCCTTCACGGTTTCCAGAACGCGCCGAAGAGGCGGAACCCAGGGCGGCGCGCCCATGGTGCCCGGCGAGTCTGTCTTCCCCGTGCGCAGATAATAAAAGTACAGGTCCGCATCGATGACATGCTCCGTCTTGACGATCCCCAGCGCTCTCATGCGGTCGGACCAGCGCGAGTCTTCCCCGGGCGGCCCTTCCATCGCCACCTGGAGCGCCAACTCCCGGCGCATCGGGCAGAGATGCAGGATGTCCCGGCACATCTTGTCAGGATGATTGACCCATCCCTTGTAGGCCAAGGACACGTAAGTCGGGCAGATCCGGACGCCATCCGTGAACTGCTGCACGTTGAAGGCGACTTGATCGACCCCATCCAGCAAGGGTAGGATGCGCTCAACATAATCCGGCGCGACCAAATCATCGTCATCGATCGTGGAAAGATACTCCCCTGCAGCCAGCTCTCGCATTCGCTCCCGGTTCTCTCCCAGCGGAAGATCCGGGTTGAACGGCCAGATCAAGACTTCAATCTCCGGATGTCCCTGCACCTGGGGATCCAGGCAGAGCCGCAGCCGTTTCAGAAAGTCCGCCCTCGAGGGTTGAGTCAGGACCAGGATCGACCAGAGCGGATGAATTATCAAGGCGCGCAGCTTCTCCGCTTCCGCCTGCCGCTCCGGAGCGAGCTTCGCATAAAGAATTCCTGGACGGTCCCGTCGCGCCCGATCCAGGTTCTCTTGCATCGTCCGATCCACCTGGGCCTTTCCACAGCTCCAATGCACGTGCTCGTTGACGAAGGGCAAGAAGCGTCGGCGCCCCAGGATGTTCGCGATATCGTTCAACCATGTATCGGCATAGTCACATGAGAAGTAGGGCGCCGTGAACCTTCCAAGCGCTTCGATCCAGCGCCGATGGATGATCGGATGAGTTCCAAACGTCTTCCCGGCCGCACCCAGGTCATCTCCATGGACCATCCACAGCTTGTCTGCGGAGGCAGTAAAGAAGGCTTCGACCATCTCATCCCAGCCCGGCGTCCGGAAGATCGCATCATCCCCCGCCAGCAGTTGAATCTCTCCGGTCGCCACTCTCGAGCAATCGTTCCAAAGGTCCGACATGACGATCCGCTTGCCGACCAGCAGCTTATCAATGACTCCTCTTCCCGCCAGCTCACTGTACCCATTGTAAGCCGGGTCATCATGATCGATGCGGCAGACGATCTCCACCTTCTCGCGTGCCGTCGAGCGCACGGAATCCACCATCCGCTTAAGCAATGCCGGCCGTCCGCGGCTTGGAATCAAGATCGAGATCATGCCTTTTACCTTTCTGCCATGGGATTGACGAACAAGATGCTGGGCCCGGGACTGCTTCGCGCCGCTGCAACTCGCTTCCATTCCCCTCCGCTCTGACAGTCCAGAACCTCGAAATTAGACAAGAGCGTGTTGATGATGTCCACCGAACTCTCCAGGGCTTGGACCCGCACCGGGCGATCAATGCACTCGATCAGATAATGATCGACATCGGTGAAGCGTGCTCCCAGGCCGCGAATCACGCAGGCTTCAGCTCCCTCGACATCGAGCTTCATCAGGCGCACGCGGCCAGGAGAGAGCACGCCATCGAGGCGTTTTGTTTCCACTCTAATCGAGCGGCTGCGATCATCCCGGTCGGCCGCGCCCAGGCTTCCGAAACCGTCATCGTATCCGGAGGGCAGGAAGAAGTCAGCCTCTCCGTCGACGTCACTCAGCGCCACCTGATAAGCCTTGATGTCGAGCTCCGCCGAATTCTTATAGAGCAACTTGAACAGCTCCGGGTTCGGTTCAAAAGCCAGAACGCGAGCGCCCGCATGAGCCATCAGCAGGGAGTAGTATCCGACGTGCGCTCCGGCGTCGATCACCAGATCCCCAGGCCGAACGAGCGAGCGCACCAGATCCGTCTCGGCGCTCTCCCACACCCCATGCTGAAGAAGCTGCGCGCCGATGTAGCTGCCGTCGCGCACGTTCAGGCTGAAACCGAATTTGGTTTCGACGATCATGCCAGGACCATCTGACGGGCGACGGGCGTCAAGAGCTGATCCAGCATGTTCTCCAGGCTCAGCTCGTCGCGGACCTTGAGGCAGCCGGCCCGGGCGATGGACTCGCGCTCGTCATCATGTTCGAGCCAGCGCTTGATTTGCTTGACGTTCTCCCGGATGTAACCGTGCTCGTAATAGACGATGTGTTTGCCATCTTCGAACACGGAAAGGTTCTCCGCAGCATCACCGGGCAGGCGCGGATACATGACGAACGTCCCGCAAGCCATCACCTCGGAAACCTTCCCCACAACCAGCCGCGAGAGTGGCGGCAGGCAGAAGAAAACCTTGATCTGCCGGTAGGTCTGCGCGAGCAGTAGGGTGGACTCTGGCTCTCGCATCCCGTCGAGCTCCTGCACGCCGACCTGTCCGCACTGGAGCGTGATTTGCTCGGGCTGTTGCGCAAGGCGCTTCACGTACTCCAGGCGCGGACCATAGAGCTGTCCGATGAAGGCGGCGCCGTACTTCTTCTGTTCCGTTAGCCCCGCAGAGCCCAGCGGTTTGAACATCGTCGTGTCGGCGCCGAAGGGCTGCCATTGCCCGCCATACTTCTTGGCATCCTGCGCGGCCGGAAATGAACTGTGCTTTGCCCAGGCCAGAAGATCCGGCAAGCGCGCGGGCAAGTAGAGGTCTGTCCGATCCATCGACTCATCAAACCGGGCAATCGTCTTCTCGACCAGCGGCGCCCAGGCTTCGAGGCCATAGAGAGCCGCGAGCCAGGCTTGGGTGTATTCATGGAAAAAGCTGATCACCGCGTCGCACGCGGCAAGCTGCTCGATGGTGGGCAGCTTGGCGCGCATCGGCACGATGTCATGGGGTTGGTTTCCCGGCAGGACGCAATCGATCACTTCATGCCCCATCCGGGTCAAGGTTTGAGAATAGCCTCCCTGGGAAGCCCAGCCTGCAAAGGTGTTTCGAGGGTAAAAGATCGCGAGTTTCATGGGCAATGACCGGTTTGCTCCGTTGAATTGAAATCCCGTTTCAGCCACCGCTGTGTGGCCGTAGCCTTCTAGTCTATTTCCACGCTGATGCTGCTCAAGATCGGCACCTGCCCGCTGGCTTGATAAATCTGCAAGTCAAACGTGTCCAGCGCATTGAAGCTCACGGAGTGGGACAGGTCGCTCAAAATCTGTGTGGCGACCGCACCCTCGCCGGCAGGAATCGTGATGGACAGGTCTGTGGCGGCGCCATTCTTCATGACGGTCAATATCACGGGGCTCACCGTAGGCCCTCGGGTGAAAAGACAATTCATGTTCTTCATCGTGCAGGCGCGTGGCATCGGAGTGCGAACGTTGGTTTCCGTTCCGTCCACGGTTGAGCAGAAAGGCGTGGCATACTGGTATCCCGTGTTGAGACTCACGCCGTCATACAACGGGAAGATGATCATCCCCGTCGCGCTGCCGGAAGGAACCAGCTCCATGGCCACAGAAAACATTTTGGCTGAAACAGAAGCGGAGCCATTCACAAACTGCCACGTGATCCAGTCCCCGGCTAAGACCGCAACGGTGTCCACCCCGTTGCCGTAAATCCCGGCTGGAGCATTCGCCGCAATGGTGAAGGTCAGCGCCGTGCTGGTGGTCACCCCGGCATGTGTCTTGCGGAGCGTCACAGCCAAGGTGCCATCCGCAGGCTGAGCGCCATTGGTCAAAAGATACAGGTTCCGCAAGGTGCCATCATACGGGATGATGACCCCCTCGGTGGGCTCCCCGCCCGTGTAGTAGTTAAGCCCCCCGGGTCCCACCCATCGCGTTCTGGGCCCCGCGTCAATGGTGTCCGTATCGAATAAATGCACGAGAGGCTGAGAGAGGGAACCCACGATGTCCCAGCTATAGCCTCCGATGACCCCGGGATATCCGGAGTTGATGCTCGTGACCTGAGCGGCTGCCGAAAACAGCGCGGGAACATCAAAGGGCAACACTCCTGGAATGGATCCGAACGCGTCCGCGGCGGCATCCGTGGGGATCACCGTGAACACCGGACTTGTCGGATAGAGGTTGCTGCTGCCATCGGAAAGCGCAAAGGAACCAAAATAGGCGGTGCCCGTAGGCTGAGGCGCCACCATCTTGATCGACAGATTCCTGAAAGCCGCCGAGAACGGCATGATACTGAACTTGGTGGTGGCGGCGAAAGCACTCCCTTGCCAACCGGTCGCCCAGGGCGCCAAGGTTAGAGTCGTCTGCTGATGGCCGCTATACCCACCCATGATTCCGCCCACCTGTAGCGAACTGACTCCGGCCGGACCGGTTGCGCCCACTGCGCCAGTCGCGCCCACTGCGCCGGTTGCACCCGCAGCCCCAGTCGCGCCCGTAGCCCCAGGTGCCCCCGTGGCACCGACAGCGCCCGTAACACCGGCAGCGCCCGCGGCGCCGGTCGCTCCCGCGCTTCCCGCAGTAGCCGTTTCAACATAAGTCGCACCCGGTCCACTGATGAAGACGTCCACGCTGACTAACACGTTGGAGCCGCCCGTCCATATCGGCATCAACTCGAAGGAACCATAAGTGGAGCTCAGCAAGACCGTGCGCGTCGTGTCCGTCAGGCCCGCATAGGAATCAAGAACCTCGCCTCCGTCCGAGCATGGAGCAGAAAGGATCAGGCTCAGGGTGTCAGGGCTGCCCGTGATCTGATAGGTGATTTCAAGAGAGGTGGAGCCGAACGCAAGGTTGGGAATTTTGACAGGCTCACCGGAGCGGGTGACTTTCACATTGAGATTTGATTGCATCTCGCTCCTCCTGTCGAATATCTGCAAAATTCTGCGGGGTGCCTTCTTTTGATAAGCACCCCGCAGGTCGATCCCACATGCCGGCCGTTTCGTCACCCGCTATTTAGGGAGCTACGAACGGGCCGATGCCGGTGCGGAGAGCGCTGATCCACGGCATGTAGTGCGCCAGGACTTCATGGATGTAAGTCCCGAACGTCCATTGGCGCGTCACGATGGGCCATTCGATGGCGTAGTAATCGCGCTGCAGCAAGAACTGCCGCATGGCCGGAACCCGCGAATGCGGATACGGGTTCGTGTTGATGTCATAGAGCAACGTGCCGGGAGGGAACATCGGATGGATCCGGATCGGGATGGCCGTCCCGCCCTCCGCGTTGATGGAGTATTTCGACTTATAGGAGGACACCAGGAATCCGCCCATCAAGGAGCCCTGCGAATCCTTCGTGTACTGGAAGATGTAGCTGTTCGATCCCGTGGAGCTGTATACGATCGCGGAATCGAGAGCCGCGCGCACGTCGGCGGAGCACCAGATGGCGTCCGGCTGCGCTTGGTAGAGTTCCCAGAGCGATGACAGGTCACTTTCCAACTCGACGACCTGTCCGTTCCCGCCCGGAGTGAACGTTCCGCCGTCCATGTCGGTCACCAGGCCATTATTGAACGTGTAGGTTCCCAGGCCGTCAAAATCGGTCACTTGGTAGCTGTTGTCGTTCGTGAAGCCCGAAGCGTTGCCGGTCTGACTTCCGGACGGGAGACCCTTGATCGTGTAATGCGGCCATGCCGTGATCGCGCCCAGGGTGAGCGTGTCCACGGTGGAGTTGGCGTTGACGCCCCAGTACCACGCATAGGCGACGGCGCCTACCATGGCCGCGATCGACGCCTCGACGCTGCCGGCAGAGTTTGCGGTGCCGGTCGTTACGTTCGAGATCGCGGAGATCCCGCCCGCCACGTTCGTGCTGGATCCGTCCGCGTTCGTCCGCAGCGTCTTGGCTGTCAAGCCACGCGCCACGGTCGGCGGGATGTTGTAGCCCGCTTGGCCGCCCGGATTGACGCCCATCGCCGTGATCGCGATCACCGCCACATGGACGTTCGCGGCGCCGAGAGCCCCGGCCGTCGCGCTGGCCGCCACGGTAGGAGTCGTTGCCTGTCCCAGCGCAAATCCCAGGTTGCCGGTGGTCTGCCCGAGGATGGTCGAGGGTCCGGCGTTCCCCCAGATCGTGATCATCTCTTCCTGCAGGCGCAGGCGAGCCAGGTTGCGGAAATGCTCATCCGCGAGGTTGTCGGTGTAGCCCTCGCCGGCCCACTGCGCCGTGAAGGTTTCCCCGCCTTCCTCGCCCATCTCTTTGTAGGTCGCGAAATAGTCGTACTCGTCCGGGGTCGCCGTGGCGTTGCGCTTGCCTTCCTGCACGCCCGCATAGACGAACGTCGAGTTCGGATTCCGCGTGGCCTTCCAATGCGCGACCGTGCCCACGCCCGCATTGACTTTCCCCGCTTTCGGGATCATTTGAATGAACGGCGTGTTCAAGGGGAAGATCATGTAAGCCGGCCCCCTGAGGTCGTAGAAGTTGAAGCCAAGACTGGTCGTGACGCCAGCCTTCATGAGGGCCTTGATGTACTCGCGGCCCGCCCGTTTCACCAGGTCGTTTTCGAGCGACCATTCCTTGGGTGGAAGATTTTTCGCTTCCAAGCAGAGCTTGGCGAGCGACGCATCCGTAGCCAGCGCCTTGGCCATGTAATTTCGGCTGGCGTATGTTGCGGCAGCGTAAACATCCTGTTGCAGTTTCATGTGCGCCTCTCTCCGATCTGAATTTGACGTGCGACTGAATGCTGATGAATCCGAGCCGCTGACCGGAGACGACTCGCCTGAAATCAAGACGAGGCCACCTTATGCCTCGACGAACTTGCGCAGTTGCGGATCGATGCCTGTGGTCGGGATCTCAGCCCCGCCCGGACGCGGCACGAGCCGAGGCCCGTTCGGGTTGGTCGGCAGGATCGCATGAATCGAATCCGGGACGATCTTGTCTCCGAGCGCGCTCTGCACGCCCGCGAGGACCATCTTGCGAATCTCCGCTTGAACGGTGTCATCGCTCTTCAGCATTTCGAGCGCCGACTTCACGAGCCCGGTCGTGGTTTCCTTCACCATCGACTCGACGCTTCCGGAGTCCGGAGCAGCAGCGTTGGGTTCGGCCGGTGCGACCACCACAGCAGCAGCAGGAGCCGGAGCGCCCGCGGCCTTTGCAGCAGCCACCTTTTCTTCGTCTCCATCCGGTTCGGCGTGCGCCGCGTGCAGCGCGGCGATCGAGGAATGATTCGCGGCCAATGCCTTGTGAAACGATGCCGCCTTGCCGAAGTAGCCCTTGTGAGCATCTCCGTCTTCCATGCCGTCCGCCTTTGCCGAGCAGAATTCCCCGTGGGCCTGATGCTCGGCCGCCATCGCCTTGTGCGTTTCAGCGAGAGCTTGATGGAGGGCGACGCCCTTCTTCACTTTCTCTTCGTTATTCATGTTGGTTTCCTCCGTGCCGCCTAGGGCGGCCAGTTGTGAGCGACCGGGAAAGCTCAAGGTTATGTCATGCGGGTGCGCAGATCCGCCCGCAACTCTTCAGACTCTTCCTCAACCATCCGCAGGAGCGTGGCAAGAAGTCCGTCCACGTTTGCGGCCAGGAGTCCGGGAAGGGGAGATTCATCCCCCTCCCATTCGGATTCCTCAGTGACGTTGTACGCCAGATAGCAGAGCCCCTGAATGACCTCGGACAGCCGCGAGACTTCAGACAAACCTTTGGCCATCTGCCCGAGTTCATTGTCAAGCGTGCCCAGGGTGTAGCCAACGTTCCCGCCCTTCACGGTGCGCGCCAGCCGGTTCACATGGATGCGGACGGACTTGCGCATCCAGTCCGCAACCTTGGCCTGCCGTACCATTTCCGCCCTCAGATCAATCTTGTACTTTTGGCAGAGCGCGTTCAGATGCTTGGTGAACGCGGCGTTCTTCTCCGCAGAGCCCACCTTCAGAAAGCGCGTGCGCATCACGGCATCTCGCAAGTAGGCGCGCGTCTTGCTCACATCCTCGAACTCGACCGGCATCAGCCACGTCTCCGGTTTCTCCGGATCCCCGACGATGAGGAAGGCTGAAGCTGCAAGCTCCTCGCCGTCCACGCGCTTCGTCTTGGCCTTGCCCATCACATGCGCCTTGAGCAAGGTGATCTGAGACTCCAGCGCCTCCAAGCGCCCATCACTGGGCCCAGCCGGAAGGACCTTCGAGAACTTCCTCAGCTCCACCGTCCCATCTTTCTTGACGTAGGCGAAATGAGCCGTGGCCAAGCAAGGATTATCCACGAGGGAAATCTCCGTGGGGTTGGCGGTGTACCGCTTGCAGCCCTCGAAGACGGGATCAGGCGCTATATCGACAAGCGCCCCGCCATGCGAGAATCCGGTGAGCACCTTCTCCATGACCTTGTCCCACGCCTCGTCATCCACCACCTTGAAGCCCATGAAGATTTCACGATCCTCATCACGGAAATCGAAGGCAATGCACTTCCCCACCGCCTCGAGCTGATGCATGTAGCGCAAGGGGAAGTAATTCCCGCCCTCGGTGGCCTTGCCCATCTCGGAGATGACCGCCTCATAGTAGGGCTTCGACTTGAGGTAGTCACAGACCTCGTTGTCCTTGTCGGGAACTTCCGCCGTCACGATCCCCCAAACCTCACGGCGCGCCTCATCGACTTTCGCGAACGGGATGAACTTGTCAAACTTGGGTGTCCGCATGGCTTTCTCCTTTTCAGCGTTTGGTCCCGCGACCGCATTCGCTTGAGCAAAAGCCGACTGCTCGGCCTCTTTCGCTCCCTTGCCGTCCTTGAGCGCCGCAGCATAGGCGCTGTTGAAGACTTTTAGCCATTGGCGCCGCTTGGCTTTCGGCACGTACTCGGGAACATCCTTCACGCTGTCATAGGGCATGGCTCACTCCACGTCTTTAGCCCAGTCCGCCAGGATGAGCGCGCAGTAGCAGTTCGGGTGGGCCGGCAGCTCTGGAACCTCATCGATCGGATACGGACTGCCCGCAGCCAGCTCATCACAGACATCGTCCTTGTCGTGATCTGAAGCCAGGATCCAATTCAGCTTCTTGACCAGGCCCGACTCTTGCCAAGACAGCAGGTTTCCTTGCGTCTGAGCTCGGGAGATTTCCGTCTTGGCGATCATCGTCGCCCGGGTGTCGGAGAAAATGCCGGCCTGCTCGATGCGGTTCTCCAGCGCGCGCAGCGTGCGCGGCGCTTCCTGTTCGAACACGTCATGGATAATGACGCGCAGCTTATCCCGGGTCGCATCCGTAATGGCCCACTTTGCGTTGGGATTGGAAATTAGACTGCCGTCTGCATCCCTCTTCATGCCGATGAGTTCAGCCGCACGCGCCTCGGCCCAATTCGCCGCAACCTCATTGATACCGCCCAGCATATCCTCGGCCGTGATGTTGAGCTCCAGGGCGCCCTTCGTGGCCCCGGCCACGGCCGTATCCGTCAAGGGCTGCTGGGCGAGCTTCGCAATCTTCATCCATTCGAGAGACAGACTTTCTAGCGCCGCTTGCAGCGTGGCGTCCGCGTTCGCCTTCTCCAGATGAGCATGCGGAACTCCCATCTGACTCGCGATGGCCTTCGTGATCTTGCGCCGCATAGTCTTGAAGACTTGCGTCAGGTCACGCTCCATCTTGTTCCGCGCCAGGAGTGAAGTGGGTAGCAGGCGGCCCGGATGAATGACCGGCTTGATGCGAGGTTCTACCTTTTTCGTAATAGGCTGGCTCAGGCTTGCACTCATGGGTTGCGTCCCATGGTCTATAGTGAGCACACCATGCTGCATAGGCTCAGGCTCCGCAATCAACGTTCCCGCCGCGAATCCGATGGGCCGGTTTTCCGTTTGCGCCTTCGCCGCAGCGCCCCCGTTGGGCTTATTGGACTTGCCGGGCTTGCCGCGGCCGTCAGCAACGGCGCCGTCTCCTTCTCCACCCTGGCCAGCATGGCCTTCACCCGCGCCCGATCCTGCGCCAGCCGCCGCTCCCTCTCCACCTTTTCCCTTAGCAGGAACTCCATTCGCCCCTTCCTCTCCCGGCTTGGCGGCCGCCTGCACGGATGCGCCCAGCGGAATCGCGCCTGATCCCGTGGTCACCGTCAGCATGTTGGCTTCGGGCTCCGTTGCCGGTTCTTCACCGATCTTCTCGCGCGCTTCGTTGCGCCGCAGGATCCCCTTGTCCACGTACTGCGTCAGTACGGTCGCCTGCTTCACCTGATCGGGCTCCACCAGCGGCTCAAGGACCATCTCATAGTCCGGAAGCATGAAGCGCCGTTGAATGATGAAGTCCATCAAGCTTTTGAGGGACGCGAAGTAAGGCAGCAAGCCCTCGACTTCGGAAGCCTCCTGGGAAGCTTGGGCTGAGGCCCGGTTCATCTGCTTCGCTACGCGCTGCGGGGATACGCCATAGCCGTAGAAAATCTTCTTGATGTGCAGCTCATCGAACGGATCGGCCAGCAGGGGTTCTTTCGTGAAGATGATTTGCTCATCCTTGCCTTCCTCTTTCCATCCTTGAATTAACTGCCATTGTCGGCGCTTGGTCAAGTTGCCGGCGAGCTCCGAGTTCATCCACTGCATGGCCTCAGCAATCTTCTCCTGGGGCACTCCCTTGGGCACGACTTGCACGACGCCCGGAGTTGAGCCCTCTGTGTAATAGGACAGCGTGAAGGCAAGGCGCTGAATGCCGATGTTGATCTCGGGCGCCATTTGCTCGGTCGGGCTCATGCCGTAGAGTTGAGAAGAGATCGTATTGCGCGGCACGATGTTGCGGGGCTTGTAGATAAGCTGGTCGGTGGACAGGTTGACCAGGGGTAGCCCCCACCAGAGCTGGGCGTAAGCGGGTTCCGGAGCTAGCGGCGTGAAGCCATTCTCATCGATGTATCGGCAGATGGACTCACCCCGGAGCACCGGCATCTCGACGATCTCACCCGAGAACGTCTTGCGGATCAGGATCGTCCAGGCGTCGATCACCAGCATGTCTTCCAAGAGCGGCCGCAGCCATTCCGGCCACGTATGCTCGCGGTCCGGCATCTCGAAGAAGCGGTTGAGCTTCAACAGATCCTTATCGCCGATCCCGCGCTTCGTGGCGGCCCTGTAGCTCTCTCCCGGCTCCCGCTTAGGCTGAATCTGCAAGTTCGCCATGCACATTGAATCCTTGACGTTTTCAATGGCGACGCGGGCTACCGGATAGGTTGACATTTGCTTGAGGTCCGCCGCGGACATCTCAGCGTCAGCGCGTGGCGTCCAGAGCAGGTTTTGCCCTGCATAATACTGGAAGGCGCGCGGCTCGACCCCAGGAGGCCCAACCGGAGTGACCGGCTGAAGAGGTGAATACCAGGTGTCGGGCTCCGCCCCGCGAATCGTATCCTTGGGCGGCTGGTAGAGGCTTTGACTGTAACGGGTGAGGGCTTGAACAAGTTGGCCGAGCGGGCGGATTGTGAGTCCTTCAGTGCTGGGCATGAAAACCAAAAGACCCGCCGTGGGATTTTCACACGGAGCGGGTCTCTCGGTCCTGCGCTCGTTACGGCCCTGGCGAAGGAGCCTCGCTAGTCGTGCTTAACATGCTCTTGATGCGGTGGAGTTGTCAAGAGCTTTCTTTTGGAGTCGGCCATGGCGCGCTGCGCGAGGATGGTGGGCGCGATCAGAGTTTGCACCTTGGCCACCTTGGTAATTTCCCCGGCGTGAATCGAAAACGTCAGCTCCCCATAGAAGTCCGGTCGCAGATCATCAAGCATTTTGTGAGCCCAACTGTTCGGCATGATGCCTTCCCTGGGTTAAGATCGTGGTTGAAAGGGCAGCTTGCGCAAGGCGTCTTCAGCCTTCTCGTTCTCATTACGGGGAAGCGCCGGCTGAATCAGTGAAGGATCAATCTTGACGACCGCCGCCTCGAACCACCGAGCTCCACAGATGGAGCACGTGTGCTGACACAAGCTCATTGCCAGGTTCTTTCCCTCCACACCGCCCGCAATCTCTACGGCGCGCAGGCTCCCCCGAGAAGCGCCACAGACCGGGCAGCGAGAGTTTGGGTGAATTCTCGCCACGTCCAAGGGCTTCGGCATCTGAATCATCCTGAGCAACCAGCGCAAGAACTTCCCCAGCCAGTAAAAGATCATCGCTTTCTCCTCGCCTTCCTCATGCGCTCCCGGGCTTGCAAAAACCCGATGCATCTCTCATCGTAAGTCTTCCACAGCAAGCCTCTCGCGTTACTGTGCAGCGCCAGGAAATTGTTCCATTCTTCCTGCAAGGATTGGTTCAGCGCGTAAATGTAGTCAGTCTTGAATTTCGGCATCGATCCCGCCTCCGTCGCGGAGCAATCGCCCGCTCGAACGCCTGCCGAGTCTCTTCATCGCGAAATCCGATGAGGTCGGGCTTGATCTGATAGGTGCTCCAAAAGTATTCAAGCTGGCGCTCCACGGCCGTGATGTCTGAAAACTCTTTCACATCCACATGGCGCAACCGAGCTTGGAGCGGGTTCCCCTGCAGGAAGAAGTAGGCTGTCTTCGGAACCAGCAGACCCGCGGCGCCGGTCGTGAAGGCTAACAGAAATCGTCGTCTATTCATGATTCGGAATCCTCTCACCGATCTCTGCAAACTCGCTCGCCTCATAAATTTCATCTGTACCCAGCAGCGTCCACGGATAGCGCCCTGGATCTGTTGATAATTCCGCGATCACCCAATCGCCACTATCAAAGTTTCTTACCCAGTAGAATCCCGGCTCAGGATCTTTGCTCATCGCAATAACCTCATGCGGCCAGAAGCAGAACGGGCAGCGCGATTAAGCCACGGCGCCCGTCTGCGCCCCGTTCTAGCTACGGATGCGGGGGTTTCGGCATAGGTCCCGGTCCCTTTGGATCAGGATTGGGTCTCGGATTCGGATTCGCCGGATTCGGATTAGGATCCCTTGGTTTCGGGGGATCGTAATTTACCATGGTCGGCCTCCTTTCTGCCGGGCTGTTGCGATCGGGCTCCCGGCAATTCTACTTCAAAATCAAGACCTCATCAGCGCCGTCATCCTGTTCGCTTCTCATCTGCCTTCGCCAGAAATTGCGTTCGGGTCATGCCCTGCCCGTCCGTGGGCTTGGTTCGAGGATCCTTCCATTGGATGCCGCACTGGTTGCATTTAAGCTCGCCGCCCGCCACGCGCACGACCGTAACCGCCTGACACTCTGGGCAGTGAGGAGCCGCATCCGCAATCATCGGCTTCACCAGCGTGTTCGATCGCCTCACTTTATCCATAGTATCCAAATCCTCCTGGGCGCTGCCATCCCTTAAGTAATCAATGAGCCCGAGCACCCCCTCTCCCTCAATGAGCGGCAACACGGCCCAGACCATCGCATCCAGGCGATTGGGAGACTTGTCGCCGGGCAGATAGGTGCACATTTCGGTTTCAAGCTGTTCAAACATCCCCACGTGATGGACCCTGCCATTCTCGCAGGCTGCCGCGACCGGCTCCGCCCGGACCGTCTTCCCGCGCGTGGCGTTGGCGTCCTTATAGGACACGGCATTCCCCGTCTCCACCTGACGGATCGTAGACTCCACCATATCGCCCCCGAAGTTGCGCTCTCCATAAAGCCGGTCGGCCCGGTGCTCCCAATACTGATTGACGGCCGCTTGGGCCCAGGCTCTCGGCGTCGGAGCCAGCAGGGAGGCATCCGCCATGACATAGGCATGCTGCAACCCGTCATCCTTCCAGCCCTTGGGCGCTCGCCCGCCTCCGGCCACGACGATGCCAGCCTCGTTCGTTCCCGATCCGGATGGATCAACCCCCACGACCACGCGCTCGAGCTCCGGCACTTCATCCGGACGCACCCGGGTTTTATCAATCCACTCATGCTTCCAAAGGGCGCCCGGAACCTCATCGCTATCCTCCGCCATGATTTCCTGCCGAATGGCGGACGCCGTCATATCCATCGAAATATCGGCCAACGCTTGCTTGGACAGGTACGGGTTGTCATGAGAGCTGAAATGGAACGTCCCCCACCGGCCCGTGGTGTCCTTGGCCGCCTGCTTAAACATCTTCGCGGCGTGCTGAGGATCATTGGCTTTGGAAGAGCTGCGGGAGTGCAGGGAAGGCGGCGTGTAGATAAAGACGGCATCCCCGTTATTGTCAAGGAGCATGGGCGCCCCAACGATCCTCCAGGCGTCCTCATTCATGAGTTGGAATTCATCGAGGATCAGCAGGTCCGCGTCATCACCGCGCAGGGTATCCGCGTTCCAACAGGTCTTGGCCCGGATCTTCGAACGGCTGCCCAGCATTTCGATGCTGTGCTTAAGCTCGTTCTTGTAAAAGCGTCCCGCATCAATGGCCCCGCGAAGGGCCTCCGTAACCTCATACCAGAAGCGCTCGATCTGCTCCTGCGTGGGCACGCCATAAAGAACGCGCTTGCCGCGCTGAAACTCCCTTACCGCAAGAATCGCGACGCCGGTTGTCTTCCCTCCCCGCCGGCCCGCCCGAATGATCTTGCGCTTGCATGGGCTGTTAATAAATCCGATCTGGCCCGGATGCGGGTCACGCAGGCGCAAGAGCTCCTCGACAGGAGGAGGATCAAGGACGCGACGCATCGGTTGGAGGAGATCTTTCTCGGTGAGCGCTGATGTCCGCTTGGCCATAGTCCGGACGTTCTTCCTGGGTTCGAACTTCGCGTTTAGTGCCTGTTTAAGAGGTTCATTTCAGCTTACGCCCTCTTTGTTTGCTATAACTTGTGGACTTGCCATACCCCAATACCGCAAAAGCATTATCTTGCACAAAATAAAGAGCTTACAGAAACGCTCAGAACGCGAATTTCAGGCGTTTTTTAACAACCAGATTATATATACGAAAATACGAAGTATTGCTAAACTACGAAACACCCCCTCATGCAGAGCCGTTTCCCTTGGCCGGAAGCGCCTGGACCGTTACCTGAAGCGCCTGACTGGTCTCTTCCGTGGGCGTGATCCCGCCTCTCGTAATCATGGACTCAAACCGATCATAGATGGAGCGGCGCGCCTTAAGATCCTGCACGTTATCCTTCACCGCTTCCGCCATGCCCACGAACAGGCTCATGACGCGCTCAATGGTGACGGCGCCCAACAGCTCTTGCTTGGCAATCGTCTCCACCACCCGGCGCTTATCTTCAATCACCTGCTGAATGTTCTCCCAAATCTCCTCGGAGTGAGAAGGCCCCGCCTTGAGGATGGTTCCCAGATCATGGAGGGCGGCCTCAATCCCCGCGCCATCCTTCTTCAGCGCGCAAGCCTGAAACCTCTTGTAAAGGGTCATGGCCTGCTTCCAGCCTTCTTCGGATTGGCGATAGTCCACGGACTTCAGCAGTTCACACAGCCGCGTCTCAAGAACTACCGCCTCTTCCCGCAGACTGAGAAGATCTGGATTGTTGCGCGACTCATCATACGTCGTCATCAACCGCTCGGGCATGTACTTCGAATAACGCCCGGTCACAAACTGCGGGCTCTCACTTCCCCTTGGACTCTTCCCGCCATGCTTCCGGCAACGCCCATTAGGCATGACCCAAGGTGATTGGCAAATCTCAAGCCCGCTCACCCGCTTAGCCCCACAAATCTTCTTCTTCTTTATAGGTTGCTCAGGCTTCATAGGTTCATTGGGACCGCTCTTGTTTACCATATCGATACCGATGCCTTCATCACGGCACCTACAGAATCATCTTAAGCGGGAGGCTTTTGACGGCCGCGGAGGGAGCGCGCTGCTCCGTGAGCTCCCGATTGAATTGAGAAAGGTCCTGGTCATCCCGAACCTCGATGAGATTGATGAAGCAGGTAAGCGCCACGCCGCTCTCCGTCTGCCCCTCCCAAACCCGGGCCGGCAGTCCATTGATTTCAACCAGTTTGGTTGTACTCTCGATCGTGATCTTCATGCAGCCTCCTGAAGCAAGCGAATGGACCCTGATCCGGGCTGATCCGGGTCGAGGTATATCAGCGCCAGACGGTAATGGTGAAGACAGGCCCGCCCGGATCGTCCTTGAATTTATCCTCCGGGTTGGCGCGTGCTCGATTTAAGACGTCCTGAATCACCCAATACTTCCAGCCATCTTCTGCGTAGTAGTAGCGATAAGGATAGGTGCGGCCGCGCAGCGTGAACTTCTGCCGGACGCCTTCCCTGCGGATGAGCTGACGGTAAAAGAGGAAAACCTCCGGATAGTCCCAGCTTAGGATGTACTCGTGCGGAGCATCCTGGTAGGTTTTGGCGTTCGTCCACTTCACTTGAGAAAGATCCATCATAAGGGCTCAACGCTTGATAAAGAACTGCACTCCACAGGCCGGGCAGGTAACCTCCTGCTCCATGTCCTTGCCGTTTCCGTGACCGAAGCGGGCCCGCATGGCCTCATCCATGACCTGAACCTGCTGCTCGGTGGTGGCCTCCAAGCCGCCATCTGCGCCCATATCATGACTCAAGAGCTTGACCAGATCCTCACCGAAAAACGGCTGCATTTCAGCCGCATCGTCAATCTCCCGCAGCTCCACCAGCAGAGCATCCGTCCAGGTCGCAATCTCACTGGTCTTGTTATCGACAATACGGTAGGCTTTGGCCTGCTTCGGCGTCAGGGGCAAAACCAAAACCGTCACTTCCAGCCATCCCAGCTCTTTCAGAGCTGGGTAGCGGGTGTGCCCCACGATGATGACATTCTTCTCATCCACCGCGATGAGCTGGTTGTAGCCGTAATTTGAGATCGACTGCTTCACCTTCTCCACGGCCGCGTGATTATCTCGCGGATTCCGCCAGTAAGGCTTGATCTCATCGATGCGCAGGAGCTTCGTGACTCTCTGCCCGTTGGCTTTGCTCATAATCCTTCCTCAGCTTCATCTGCCGGGCCGTCTCCCAGGCTTTGGAATACTCCACGTTCTCAAAGAGCTTGGCAAAGCCCGTGATGTACTTCAGCCTCACCATTTCCTCAGCTTCCAGCCCAATCTCATTGCAAACCTCCGAATCGCTCCATCCTCCCTCAATCAGCGAAAAGACCAGGTTCGCCATGCCATCCACCGCATGCTTGCCGCGCGCCCGGTTATGCCGGATCGTGGAGGCCATGCGGTCATTGATCGGTTTGTCGATCACGACGATGGGCACCCTTCCCCCGGTGCGCTTATAGATGTCCTTGTAGGTTTTGGGGATGAGGTAGCGGTGAAATCCATCCACGATCACGTACTTGTCCTGCTCCTTGTCATAGACGGTCACGATGGGTTGGGTGTATCCGTCGTGCAGGATGGAGATATAGAGCAGGTGCATCTCGTTCTTGGCCACCGAGTTGGGATTGTAGTCATTCGCGATGACCTGCTCCACGGGCACCCACTTTACAGAAGAGACCGGATCCGCAGGAATGTCATTCTTTTTCACAGGGTGGCTCCTATATAGCTGATGCACCGAGGATTGTAATCTGACATCACGAATCGCTTCCCGTGCCGTGTAAAGATTAACCCCGCCCTCCCGTAGCCGCAACAGAAATCTCCCACGCACTGGAAGTGCTCAGCCAGATAATGCAAGAGGTCGATCGTCGTCCAGAAATGCCTGTCGAAATGCGCATGATAAACCACCAGAAGGCAGGGTGAGCCGTTCAGAGTCGAGGTCATCACCGCTTCCGGTATGGGAAGGTGCTTGAGAGCGTGCCGGCCGGTCACCAATACGCAGCAAACCCCCAAGCCTCGCACGATGCAGGATACCGTCGCCATGAACTCCCGATAGGACCGGCCCTGGGCCCCCACCCTCTGCTCAAAAGCCTGAAAGCCTGCCTGCCAGGGAAGATCCGTATAAAAGACATCACACACCCGGTACTCCTCCGGAAGCGGGCCCGTGAACAGGTCATGGACAAACGCCACGCCCTGCTTCATCTCCGCACNNTGAGGGCCGTGTGATAGAAATCCATAAATTAGCTGGAGGGCGCCTGATTGACGTCCGTCCGCAATTCCCGAAAGACCGTGTCACCCTTGAGCCGATAGCGATACCGTCTCCGCTGAAACCACTTAGCGCCGGCCGCATCCGTCCAGAGTGCTCCCTTGTTCCTGAAATGGTGCTCAAACCATTTAAAGGTTTTCGGGTCTTGATCCCGGCGCATTTGATTGTCTGCCCAGTCAAAAGCGTCCGCCACATCCATGCGATACTTATTGAGGAAGTGCGTCCGGAAGTTGTCGGTTTTCGTACCCGTGTAGTCATTGCAGAGAATGGAATTTACGACGGCGGCCGCTCCGCGCTGCCGGTCCTTCGGAGCGTCCTCCAGCAGATAATCCCACTGTCGAGCCATTTTGATAAGCCCCGCCTGCCACTTCGGATCATTGCCACAGAGCTTCTCCGTCAGATAGTCCCGGTACTCGCACCAGTCTTTGAACATGAAGGGCAGCCGGTGCGCGTAGAATTCACGGCCGAATTTCCCCGCCGTGTCCACCCCAGGAAGCCGGGCCACCAAGCGCTCATAGAGCGGAGGATCCAACTCCTGCAGGATGAAAAGTGACCGCACCGCCGTTTCATGGTGAAGGTTTGAAACACGCATCTGGTGAACGGGAATGCCATAGCGGTAGTATTGGTCATAAATCTTGTTGTAGGGCCATTTCTCCGTATGAATCGCGTGCCAGACATCGGTGTATTTCCAGTCGTAAATGGGATAAAAGGTGATGTGAGTTTTGGTGTTCTTATTCCCCCACGTCACCCACTTGTAGGTGATGTCATGCGTGAGCCCCATGAGACGAGAGGGGCTTTCCTCACAGCGTACGCCCGCGACAATAGCCACCCGCTGACCCGGATAGAGTCCACTGAAGATAGCGGTAAACAACTCCTTAAACCGATCCGTGCCGAAGGTGTTTTCTTTAATGGAAATCGGGTCTTTGGGATGGGCCCACATCCCCTCGAGCTGAGGGTCCCAACACTTCAGAAACTTCGTCGTGAAGGAGGCTGCGTTATCCAGGTGCATGGGCATCTGAAACCAGAGCGGCTTGACGTCCGGCTGATACATCAGCCAGCGGCAGTAGTTCACCGTATCGGTCCACTCCGCCTCCTGATCAAGCCAGAAGACCGGTAGCGGCAGCCGTCCCAGTTCCCGGGCTACGCGCATCGTGAGGTTGAAGATCACCGTGGAATCCTTTCCCCCGGATACCCCCGCGATCACGGTCGGAAACTCCTTGAAGAGGTATCGAATGCGATTGAGCGCCGCGTCAAAGACGTTCTCTTTCAGTAGGATCTTCATCTGCGAATCCTCACCTTAAACTACGATGGAGGCTCTGATGCGATTGGTCCGCGGCCTCTGAGTCCAGGCCCGGAGCAATGATAAGCCTACTCCTGGGCAACAGATCGTTATCAATTCGCTTTCGCACTTGGTGCGCCTCAATCGCTCCCTGAAGAAACTCAATAGCCTCCACGCAAGCGTGAGCACAAACACGCCAGAATGAGGCCAGCAAGGCTGTGATCAGCAGGGCCAGATAGACACCCAGCGCCCATCCACGCAGAGCGTTCGCATCGAGCAGCGTGATGACCAGGATGGCCGAAAGGACACCCAGCGCCCACGCCGTAAACGTCCGAAAGTCATTTACCATGTTTCACCCCTTTTGGAGCCTCGAGCTCCGATGATGATGCCGCAGCCGAAGGAAACCATCTGGGCCCCCAGCGCAATGCCCAGGCGAACTCCGCCCGAGCGTCTTTCATAGATACCGCTGAGCACCATGATGAGTCCTCCGACCATAACAAGAATGATCCCCTTCCCGATCTTCTTCCCCATGAGTTTTTGCCCTCCGTAGCGCACTGCCGCTCACGATAGCGCGAAAACCATCCGATTGAAATTCCACCTGTATGCTGTTCATCCCATGCCTATCCGGTTAGTTCCCAAACCCGATAGGCATCTTTGAACACCCTAGCGATGTACCGCGCCAGCGGGAAGGGAATCTTGGCGATCATGGCGGAGGCGGCTTTGCGGGCCTTTGAGTGCAACGAAGTGGTTGCCGAGAGATTGCCCTTTCCATCCGACCAGTAATTCCTTGCGTTTTTTAATCTATCGACGTAAGCCGACGGAAACGACTTCCCGCTGCCGTCGAACCTGAAGCCGGGAACCTTGCTTCCACGATCCTTACTGTCGGCAATCTTGAACCATGACCCCGGAGGATGTCCCGTTCCGTCGGGGTTGAACTTCTGCGCGCGCAAGGTCGGAGGCATCAGCGCCGGCACATCTCCCCACAGGTAATAGCTGCCGAAATTCCACGCGGCTCTCCCAACCCACTTCTGCGCACCCCGCACGTTCTCAACAATCAGCGGAATGTGCCGCCCCGCCGCCTCGCACGCCTCCCGCTGAATCCTAAAGCACGTCTCGAACAGCGTATTGTCAGGAGGTGGCAAAGCCTTCGCCCGCTTCCAGGGCATGGCCCGGTAGCTGTACGCTTGGCACGGCGGGCTCGCCACAATTACCGCGGCGTCTTTGAACTGTGAGCCGTGCAGCGTCAGCACGTCCTGAAGCACCAGCCAGCCGGGATACCCCCCCCGTCCCGTAATCGTGCCGCTCAATGTCAAATCCCACCACATCGTAACCCTCGGCCAGGAATCCATCGGCCCAGCCACCAAGACCACAGTAGAGGTCGATTGCTAGGGGCTTGCCAGCACAAGCGGGTTGTGTGGGAATCAACATGCTATTGGGAACTAACCGGATAGGCATGGTTCATCCTTCCCCGCGAGAGGATCCGGCAGCGCTGCCCCTTCCGGTCGAGCGTCCGCATGAACTTCTTCTTCCAGACGTAAAGGTAAGGAAAGGCCGGCCTAGAACGGGAGCTTTTCATCGCGCTCCTTCATGACCAGCGCTGCGTGAGCCTTGCACCAGTCCTTGTCCGGCGGCTCATGCGTCGCGCACGCCACGCACATCGGGATGTCGCACGTCTTGCCGGCCTTCGGTCCCCGCAGCGGATAATCGCATAACTTCTCGTGCGGCCGCCCGCAGTAATGGCACGGCTTCACGCGCTGGCCGCGTGTGCAGACAATGGCATAGGATCCGTTCCCCAGATCAACAAAATTGCAGGCCATAAAATCATCTCCTTGGCGAGCCGTCCAACAAAGGCAAGAGCTTGAAGCGGTCCGCGTTCAGCTCTTTGAATCTTTCAAACATCTCTTCAGCTTTGAATTGTTGAACCATAAGCCGAATCATGCGATCCCACCCCGGCCGATCCAGCGCGAGCTGCGCCAGGGCAAGAATCATGACCTGCGCATCCTCATCATCCCAGCTAACGAGCATTACAGCCCCCTTTCACGTCTCCAAATAACACGGCGTGTACTCCCCGGACCCGCACAGCATAAAGCGCCAGAACTTGAAAACTGCGACGTGCTGGCCACGAGTGTAGGCGACCATCATGCACTTGAACTCTTCATCCTGCTCATCCAGCTGCCTCAGCTCTCTTTCAATGACGGACTCCAAAACCTTCCCCTCGAACTCGTATCGATCGCAGACGCGGTTGACTGTTTCCCGGTCTTCGAACTCGAGCAAGCCACCTTCATGCGTGATGAGGATCGCCATGTCATTCTGCCGGCGCCGTGGCCGCCTTCTCCTTGCGCTCTCGGGCTGCCATGCCGTCCATCCGGGCTCGCATCTTGAAGAATGCGCCCCCAGCCTTCATCATCCGATGGATGTATTCCTGGGCCTCCGGAGTGTAGGTCAGGACGTGCGCCCGGAAGCGGACATATTCCTCCGCCGTCAGCTCACCCTTCTCCCGATTGCAGCCAACGTCGATGCATTCGATGTCCCACGGCTCGCCCCCACGCACAAGCGGCGTCGGATGGTCGGGACTCATCGTGGAAATCTTGATGATCTCGCGGCAGTAGCGGCAGGGCTTCCCCACACCCTTAGCCAGCGCCGCGCGGCCGTCTGCGAGCGGAAGACGGCCTTTGAAGCCCTTCTTCTTCAGGCGTTGATTAAGGCTATTAATCAATTCCTGCGAACGCTTGAGAAAGAACTTCTGGCCCTCCGTGGTGAAGCCCGGAAGATCGAATTGAAGTGGCGCCGCCATCAAGGCACCCCTATGAAGGCAGCGTACCGCCGCTTCAGTTGCTCATAGAGGCAATCTGGCGGATACTCCCTGTCCGGATCTTGACCCGCCTGACGCCACATGGCACGCCAGAGATGGACGGCGCGCGCTGATGATGTAAAGGAAATCGTCGGTTCTACGAGAAGTCGATTCCATTCCCACCACGCAAGCGGTTGGAACCATTCAGGCGGCAACGTGCTGATGTGGAACTTTGCCGCCGCCTGCAGGCAAAGGGTGTTCGCCGTCGCCTCCCAGGACATGGTTTGCCGGTCCACCTTCATAGCCTGCCGCGCGATCCAGGCCATGATGGGCGAGCCCGGCGAAGCGCGCAGGTAGGCATTGTTCACAGCGAACCCGCCCTCCCGGTCATGCTGTTCCGGAATCACATGATCTAACCCTCTCCAGCCATCGAACGGATGCAGGCAAACCGTGTCGATGTCCACCCACCAGCCGCCTCGCTGAAGCAGCAGGTTATACCGGAACCAATCTGCAAAATGCGCAAGGTGGCGAAACTTGTTAATATCGGACGCTGGCACGATGGCTGCCCCGTTCTTAATCTCGATGCCGTCCGGCTCCCCTTGGACACCTTCCCGATAAGTGTAAAGGTGGTAAGGGTGGCCGTTGGCCACGTAAGATGCAATGGACAGCCGCTCCATCATCGAGAGCCGTCCCCACCAAAGTGATTGTATGGTTTCCAACATAAGTTGAACCGTCCCTTCTCTTCGGCCGTTGTCGNNCCGCCATGATTTCCCCTTCATCCCAGAAGCGGGCGTGGCTTGGAATCTTCCCCTGCGTGCCTCCTGGCCGCTGCGACACGCCGCACGCCCGCCCCTGACTCGCCTAACACATCTTGAATCCGCTCACCGCGTACATCTGCGGGATCCCCGAGACGTCACTCTCGAAAATGATGATTCCGCAGGCCATCCGAGCCTTGGCGATCCCGTTGAAATTCTTGCCCGTGCTCGCGGCGTTCACGACGAATGACACCGCGGAGCCATCCGTCTTCATGAAATAGATCGGGCAGTCGTTGGGCCGCCCATCCGTGCAAAGGAATTGCGTCCCGTCAGCCGTCCAGACCGTGTAATTGCTCACGTATCCGGACGGCTGCGGGACCTGCTTCAGCACAGGCGATGCGAGCAAGGTTCCGCGCGCATCGCAAACCGCCGAGGTGTACAGCTTTCCCCCGGCGTGAAACACGATGGTGGTTCCATCGGGCGACCACGCGTTGTGGTCGCCGGCAAGACCCAGGCACACGTCAACAGGACGCGGCGGATTTGCGCGAAGATCCACCACGTAAATCGGAGGCGTGGCGTGGCCGTCCGGATTCGGCATCGGCGCGTCCCTCTTGTACCAGAGCAAGTGTGGGAAGCGCGGGTTGAGCCGCATCCGATGAAAAACGCAGCCCGGATAAGCATCCTCCAGGTTCACATCCGGCAAAACTCGCCCATCCTCATAGACCCGATGCAGGACGGTTCCCTCCGAGAACGGGATGATGTTCTTGTTCAGCGCAGTATCCAGGCAGGACGTGCCCATGATCAGGGCGCTCGCAGGAGGAACCAGATTCATCTTGAGAGCTGTCAGGCGCAGCAACGGGCCCGCCACGTCCAGGCGGGCTCCCCAGACATCCCGGCCCGCGTCCGGATTCTGTCCTTGCCAATAGGCAAGCTTCCCATCCCCCGAGACGAGCGCCCAGGAGCCCTGACGTTTCCCCGAGANNCCGAGATGAGCTGGAAGGTCCGCGACGTGTTGTCATAGGCTGCGACGCCGGCCGGCGACGTGCCGTAATTGAAAATGATCTGACCGCCTCCATCACAGCGGATGTCTGGGTAGTTCCCGTATGCCCAAATCTTCGAGTCATTCGTTAGCTGGATGACTCGCACTTTTCCCAGGCCTATCTTGAATTGTGCGGTCACATCTTTTGGAGCTAGAGTTGTGATCGGTGTTCCTGTGACTGGCATTTTCCCTCCGGATGAAATGAGATTTTCCTTCAAAGCTTCTTACGGCTTCTTCCAATCTGGGAATGGCTTCTCTTCATTGCGCTTCCACCACACTTGACGCAGCCCCCGAAATCCGCGAATCCGCTTATCGATCGTGCAGGCGACGGCGCCGCCCATTCTGCAGATACTCCAGCCCTTTGTCCCACATCGCATTCTCAGGTTCGTCACGGGAGCATAACCTCGCAGCTTCCCGTGCGCAACGATGTAGAACCGATCCCCCGGCTCGATGCGCGGCTTGTGCACGAGCCCCGTGTGCCACTCATAGGTCTTGCCCGAGTCCGGTTCTCCGGCCGCGTCACCTTCCGCGATCCATAATTGCCATAACTCCCTTGAGCAGGTTCCAACCAAGTCCGCCATGAATCCTCCGAAGGGATAGGGCGCGTCACGGAAGGAGTGCGGCAGAGGGGGTGTCCACTCCCCAAGTGCCGATGGCACCGCAACGCGCCCACAAAATCAGTCCGGAACCTTCATTGTTTCCGGATGCTCTTGCTCGTACCGTTTGAAATCCGCCAAGTGCGCTTTGGCAACATCCAACTTGAACTGATTCGCGCCCAACGCCTCAGCTTTCTTGAGCCAGGCTTCGATGGCGGCCTTCGCCGCCTTGTCATAACCGACCAGCGTAAACACGGGAACGTCCGGATACATCTGCATGATCCGCGCGAAAAACCTCTTACAGCATTCTCTTGGCATGATGCCCTCCTGAGTCCGATATAACGTAATTTTCACTCCGCTCATCCGCCCGCCAAGTCTCAACTTCTTGACGGGCGGACTCGCTCATGTAACTCGCAGTACTACTTCCGTCCCCCTGACGCTATCCTATCGCGTTGGTGGGCGGATGAGCGAAGTGAACGGCTGGCGGCGGAGCGCAGGCCACACCGCCAGCCTTCACCCTACCGTCAGGACAGCCATTTCCTCTTGCCGTAAAGGAGCCCGGCAAAAGCGAGAGTCCCGATCAGCGCCAAGCCCGTAGGTTCAGGAACCGGTTTGGTTTCGAAGATGAATTCCTGAGCTGGGGCTACTGCGAGCAAGGGTCGCGGGCCGGAACTGACCGTGGGCGTCGCAAACCAAAGGCTCGAATTCTCGTAGTTGTCATGGCTCAAGCCCAGAGCAATCCAAGAAGCTGTGCTCCCCGGGCCAGTCCATGAAAGGTCCGGACCGGACGTCAGCTCCCAGATTGCGAACTGAGCACCATTGACGTCTGAGGTTGAACTCTTCAGAATCTGATCGGCCAGCCACCCCACAGAGTTATAAACTTGCTGCGGCGTGTAGCCTGCTATCCCATCAGCCGTCGCTGTGTAGGCGGACGGAGGGCCGGAGAACATTCCGTTGCCGGCCGTACCGACCGTGCTCAGCGAGAAGATGTTGGCAAGCCATGACTGACCAGCCGTCAAAATATGGTTCGGGTCATCGCAGACGAACGAGGTCGCCTTCCCGTCCAGCGCTCCGGAATAAACGCCGGTGAAGACTCCCCCAAAACTCGTCCCCGATGGAGCGATGAATGTAACCGTCGCCGTGTTCGCGAAGGCGGTCATCGACAAACCGAGCATGATCGCAACGCCCACCAGCAACGTCGAAATACTTCTCTTCATGGTGATCACCGTTTACCTTTCGTGCCTCCCTTGCTAGGATGAGGCCGGATGAATATGTTTCAAGAATAGATAACAGCCTACGACTCTTCGAGCGCTTCCCTGACAGCCCCGAGATCGACCCCGTCCCGTTTGTTGGGAATCAGCGGCACAATAGCCCCTGCGGGCACTCTCGGAGGCTTTATATGATATCCGTGGCGCACTGCGCCAGGGTTTTTCCCAGCGTCATTCGGAACGACCCGTAGCGGAAGGCGGGGCCGCCCCGGACGACGCCGCTTAATCGATTCTGCATGCTTCTCCGGACGCCCACAATATCGGCAGAATCGAGCGGCCTGCTTCGCCCGCATCAGGATCCGATACCATCGATGGCAAGCCTTTGAACAAGTGTGCTGATTGCGGTTCTCGCGATCGATGGGAATCCATCCTCCACAGCAGATGCATGTTGTGCTTGAGAGCTTCGGCTCTTTACGGCGCCTCACGATCAGCCGCGCGAAATCCCCAATCATGCTCAGGACCGTAACCTTGTCGCGATAGGCCACGATCAGGGTCCCGACCAGCCAAGTTAATTGTTTCGGGAATGGCGACTTGATTCCACTCGGGCTCGCTGGCTTTCGCAATGCCTCTTGCGCCCGCCGAACGTAGCTGTTGATATCCCGCGACGGGACGTGATAGCAGAGGTCGTGAATGATTTCAAATACGTCACGCGGCAAGTCATCGCGCCGGATCAGATCATCATTGAAGCGTGGCGTTTTCATCTCTTACCCTTGTTTAAGATCACCAGAACGGAGTTGACCATCGTGCCGGACTCCTTGAAAGAGCCCTCCGGAAGCTCTTCGATTCTACCGCATGACTTCACGAATGTTCTGAAGGCCACGGCTCGCGGCTCCCGTCGAAAGTTGATGCTGGCGCTTGCCACAGAGACAAGTCGGCCCCCAGGCTTGAGGCAATCCCAGGCATGCAAGATGTGAGTGATCTCGGAAAGCCGGATGAACGGCGGGTTCATGAGCACCCGATCAAAATTAGGTTGCACTGCTCCGAGCCTTGGCCACGGGTAGGTGAGAAAATCGCCTTCCAAGATCACAACGCGCGCACGGTTGCTATTTTCAAGGTGTCCGAATCTCTCATGAAGTGCGCGGACCAGCTTCGGATCTTGCTCGATGCAAACCAGATGGACGCCGGACACATTCACGTGATCCGCTAGGTCACCGCTGCCAGCGCTCGGTTCAAGTACGAACATTCCTGGGCGGATGTCGGCGATGTCCATCATCTGACAAGCCACCGCATCTGGCGTGACAAAGTATCCGTTTGGCCGAAGCGGTGTCGCAATTCCGGTTTGAATGCAGCCTTCCAGCATGTCAGCAATTTCGCTGTCCGGTTCCGTGAACACGTGCAGCCGGGAATGCGTGTTCCATTTCCCGCCGATGGCCCGCAGGACCTCATCAACTTCCTTGTAGAGCGGCCGCTCGAGCTGGCCGCTGTTGATCTTGACCGTCTGCCCGAACGTAGTGCATTCACTCAGCACGGCCAGGGCAGCCTCCGAGATTTGATTTCCTGTTTTCATCGTCCCCCCTCATCGTATCCGGTCATGCAGGGGCAGAGGACGGGGATGACCGGTTCCCCGTCCAGTGTCACTCCGCTTGCCTCGAACAGCGGTGCGGAGAACGTGCCCGGATCGTCAGACTGCCGCTCCCAACTGACGACCACCGTGCATCCGATGCCCACCAGATGATGACCACCGGCATGGTTACAGTCCGGACAGATGCGCCCATTTCCGCCCGATATTTCAACTGGCATTCCCATTTCAGACACCCTTACACTTCTTCGGACTGCGGTTCGGTAGTTCCCTTCGCCATATTCTCCTTCACGACGCACTCCGGGTTCGAGCAGACCCCGGCAATGATCTCGCCCTTGACTTTCTTCGGCTTCACGACCCAGGAACACGGGACGCCATCCACAAGACAGGCCCGCGCTTCGGTACAGCCGCAGTGACGGCACATCTTGCCAATGGTGCGCGCCTTGATCCGCTCCACTTCTCCGTCGATCTTCTTCTGGTCAGCGGCCAGCCGCCCAGCCTGATCCTTCAGCTTGGCCTCCGTAGCCTTGAGCATCTTCCCCTTCTTGCCGGCGCCCGGCAGCTCCTTCACGCTGGCCCGCTCCCCGGCCAGCCGCTTGTCGCGCTTCTCATAGCTCGCGCGCTTCTTCTCATTCCATTCTTTCTCAACGGGAGCCGAGACCTTCTTGATTGGGACCAGATAGGCCTTCGCCAGCTCTTCAATCTTCTCTCCATCCGAGAACTTCCCGGCCACGTCTTGGGCCACGGTTAAGTCGCTTAGGATCCTGAGAAGCGTTGGGCGGTCCGGTGCACTATGAATCAGTTTATCCAGATGCCCCGAGCGATAGTCATCAGACGCCTTAGCCCCCTTGGGCAGCGGCCAAAAATCCTCGAAGTACTTTACTCCGTCCTGCTGCGGCCGCAGCGCGTAGGCGCATTCCTTGACGATGAATCGAAACGCTTCGAGCGAGATACTTGCGAAAGCATCCTTGGTCTTAGCCTGCCCCGCGCGCACGGCCGCATGAACGACCATCCGGACCGCCTTATCGGTCCTGCGTTGCCAAAGCTGCTCGACCTGCCTCTTGCGCTCTTCATTCATAATCCCGGGAGTCCGATTTACCACCCGCCCACCTGCAGAGCGCCGGGAGCCATGTAGCTTGCAGCCTTCCTCCGCACAGACGTACCGGCTCTTCCCCAATCCCGTACCGGCAACGATGAGCGCCTCTTTCGTGTGCTCGCAGGAATCCTTTAGACTCTCGGTCCAGCCGCCCTTCTCATATTCCTGGCGCGCCAAGATCACTTTCTTCTTGCGGAGCTGATCCCTCTCTGAATAGCCAAGCCCCTCCCTGGAGGCAATCTCAAGGGCACCCGGCAGCTCCTTCTTGCGAAGCTCGAGGAACGCCCGGCACTTATTGCCGTAGCACTCGGCGTCCGTGCAGGTGTCCGTCTCCTTGATGTCCGGAAAGAGCATCGGGCTGGCCCCGGATCGCTTTGGACAGGTCGTGCAGGATCCCGCAGCCGGAACCAAATCCGCCGAATCGATCGGAAAGGACGCCTTCGAGAGAAGCGTCATCACGTGGCGTTCAAGAAAGCGTCCAATGGCTGCGGCGCCGAAGTTTCCATCTTCATTCATGCCATACCGATTGAACTCCTTCCAGGCCGCTAACTGCGCTCCCGGCGTCAAGCGTGCGAGCATGAGCGCCGAGCCCAGGAGCAGCGTGCCCTTGTAGGCTTCCGCCGTCCATTTCAGGTTCAGGTTATTCAGCGCCATCCGGAGATGCACGTACACTTCCGGCTTGCCGACCATCTCCGCGACCGTCTTCGGAGCAACCCCGCCGCTCAGAAGTTTCTTGAAGCCCGCGGCTTCATCCATGAAATGAATGTCCGCCCGTTGCAGATTTTCAACCATCGCGAGCGTGAGCGCCTCTTCCGCCGACATCTCACGTACCACGGCGGGAATGGTTTCCTTCCCCGCCATCTTGCTCGCGTCAGCGCGGCGCGTCCCGAAGACGATCTCGTACTTCCCAGCCCCGTCCGGCCGGACCAGAATCGCCTGCTGAACGCCATGTACCGCAATGTCCGCAGCCAGTTCTTTCAGTTGTTCGGGGTCGCGACTATACTTTCCCCG
>QGNH01000588.1_pt1 | contig 41726 bp, 68 predicted proteins | sample 1735481 | NCBI WGS metagenome assembly QGNH01 (sample SAMN09239004, study PRJNA386568) | Viral metagenome, whole genome shotgun sequencing project. | reverse complement strand
GTGCGGCCAAGCCAATCACGCGCTCGGCCTGATTGATGGCGTCCTCGCAGGATGATTTGTATGAAGGCATTGTCACGATGGTTTGAGCATCGCTAAGCACACCTTCAATGTGTCGAGTGATTACCCGGCACGATCCTACGATTTGCTCGCGGAGTAGGGCGTCTTGGGCAACACTCATAGAAGCCTCCATGCGAGAAAGAACATATTCAGATCAATCCAAATCTTGATGACGGTCATGGGAACACCACCGCATGTGTGAAAGCGATAATGGCAAGACCTCCGACAAGGCCAACGACAAAGAAAAACGCGATAACGGAGCCAACCTCGGAAAGCATTTCTTTGAGTTCTTGGATCATCGCCGTTCATCCTTCGCGCGCTGTCTTGCTGCGTCCGCCATGTCGGCTAGGTTGTCGATCATGCGGTCGTAAGCGCGGTCGGCGGTTCTGTCATAGGCTTCCGCTTCTGTCGCTTCGGGATGATCTTCGAGGTAACGCTCGATAAGTTGTTCGTGAGCGTCGATGAAAAGTTCTTTTGTCATGCCGAAAACTCCCCATTGGTTTCGTCCTGATAGCCGCTCGGCTCGTAATCCCAATCGAGATAATCGGGTTTACCGGGATGAAGTTGGCTTTGGCATTTTTCAGATTTCAGAAACTCGGCATTTTCAGTTTTGAATTTCTCTACCCGCGCATAGTGTTCGGCCATGAGCCGCTTGCGCTCGATCTGGCGGTCCATTGCGGAGGCAAAGGATTTGAAAATGTCCATGACCATTAACTCCCGTTGCTCTGAGAGGTGGCTACTGGTGATCCACGGCCTTCGTATTTGGCAGCGGCCTCAAGCGCGGCAGGCGTTTCGGCTTTGGCGATGATTTTGCGCAGCGCGGCCACATGAGTGGCAGAAAGCGGTCGCGTCCCATTGAAAACGCGATCACTGAGATAATTGCTAACGTCTAATTCTTGAAGTTTGTCTTGGACATCATGGAGAAAATGGTACAATTCAAAAAACCACATATCGCCATTTGTAGACTTCGACTCGTCCTCGAATAGACGCTTGGCTCCCTCGCGAAACAGAAAGGCTTGTTTTGCTAATTCTGCTTTGCTTTTGGTCATGGCTTTTTGAGTACCCAACTGCGGCCAAAGTCCACGATTTCCAAAAACGATTTCGCGGGCTTCCGCCAACTCACTATTGTTCGGTGCTTTGCCCAAGCTCCATGCTTCGACAAATTTGCCGAGCAGATTGAGCACTCGTTCTGGATTTTCTGTTTTCATCGGAGGTCGATCCACGCTTCGACACCGCCAACTGTCACGAACAGACGATCAAATTCGTTTTGGTAGGCATCGTTGGCTTGATCTTGAGAAAGCCCCTTACGTTTCGCGGATGCGTATTGGTCCATCGCGGCGGCGTAGATGATCTTTTTGGTTAGGGTCATGACCGGCTCCCGTTCTGATAGGAGCCAACCTAATCCAAGAAATTTTGAAATGCAAGAGAATAATCAAAATAATTTGGAAGCTGAAATCTTAAATTAAATGGGACTTGATACCTAGCGGCATCCGTGTAAGACTGGGGTTCTTGTTATGTTCTTGGTCCTCGGGGCGATGGGGGCGCATGGAATGAAAGATGGCTTACGGCGTCGGCAGGCTTTCCAGCTTGCCGCCCAACTCCCACAGGAGCGCGAGGATGCGTTATTAGTGCTCGACCTGGTGCGGGTACTGGTAGAAGCCCATTTTACGCCTCAGCGGCCATTTTTGGGCGAATGTGAGGTCGTTCCACTGCGGACCGCTGGCGATATTTCACCTAATCTTCGCGCCAAATCCACCGATAAGCCAGCTGGATCGCCATGACGCAGCCAATCCCCCGATAATCCTGGTATTTTGTTAACAATTTGGTCGGCGGCCATCCTACTTAGAGGAAGCCCCCGAATGACGTTATTCAGCCTGGATGCGGACGCAAACCCAAGAAATGCCGCGAAGGCGGTCTGCGTGGGGTATTCGAATACCACCCGAAGGCGCTCAAGCCGATCGCCAATCGTTTCTTGGGTGTCGTGCCGCATGGGGATCAATTTATCCGTCAAATAATTTTGCCTCAACCAATGATATTTTGCCCCTTGCGCTTCCAAGAAATTTGGATTATTAAGGGTTCATGCCTAGTGAGCTTTCAACTACAGACGATGTCATAGACGCGCTTGGCGGGATCCCTGCGGTCATGGAATTGACCGGCAGTACCTACAAAGCCGTGTTTAACTGGAAGGGTTTTTCTAGTTTCCCCTCCAAAACCTACCTTGTGATGACCGACGCGCTTGTTGCGCTCGGCAAAACCGCCCCCGCGTCTCTTTGGGGGATGACGGCATCGCAAGAGTCCGAACCTGCACAGCCTCAGGTGCAGTCGTGAATACCCTTGAATTTGTAAATGCGTATCGAGGAAGTGATCCATGCGTACAGCATCGGCCGCCGCCATTGCGGTTGCCACTAAAATCAGGCGCACGCCTGTACCCGAGTGGGTACATCCGTTCCCTGCTTTCGTCGTCACCGTTCGCGCTCTCTGGCCTGAGAAAACCGCAGCACATCTAGCGGCGGCGTCCGGCGTGAGTGAGCGGTGTGCAAAGTTTTGGCTTTCGGGTGATCGCGCGCCTTCAACGGCTGCGTTCATGGCGGTTCTTGACAGGATAACGGAACGACATCGTGAGCCGCATAGCCGAGCAACTATCCCCTGATTTCGACGGCACGACTTACGCGCCCGCGCTCGATCACAAACGGCTCACAGGCCAGCTAGAGCGTGTGTTTACCGCCATGTCGGACGGTCAATGGCATTCGCTTGATTGGTTAGCCGTGCAGGCCAATGGCACGGAGGCATCGGTATCAGCGCGCCTGCGCGATATGAGAAAATCCAAATTTGGTGCGCGCGTTATTGATCGCCGCCGTGTCGGATTAAGCGGGTTATTTCAATATCGGATGGTGCCATGACTTACATCCGGCCAACCTCAATTTGGGCAACAATTCCGGGGCTTTTCGAGGCTCTAGGCAAGTGCATTTCCGATAAATTGTCAGCCCGTCAGACCGCCGATGAATTATCAATAATTGCTGGTCAGCCAATCAGCCGAAACGCCTGCATAAGCAAGGCGCATCGTTCGGGAATTTCTAATTTCCAATCTGTTGAGGTCGGCAAATATCCCCGCAAGCCAAAGCAGCCCCGCAAATCCCACCAAGTCCCAATCAATATCACGCGGCAGAAGATTCCTTCTCGGGAGCTACCCGATGAGCTTCCGCTGCCTGCGGATTTCTTGGGCCTGACGCTTATGGAACTACCTAAGAACGGCTGCCGTTATCCGAGCGGTGACGGGCCGTTTTTCTTCTGCGGTCAACCGCAATGGGCCGATAGCTCCTACTGCGCCTATCACCACCGAATTTGCAATACCGGAATCCCGGCATATCGAAAACAAGGGGAAACTCATGTCGTTTATGGAACACCAGGTGGACCACTGCCACTCCGCACAGGACGTACGAGAAGCCTCTAAGGCGGTTATGCACAGGCGCGAAATATCCCGCAAAGTTACTCACAGCTTTCAACCAAAGCCAATTTCCGGTCTTCATCCTTTTATTTTGGAAATAATCAGACGGGCTGAGTTTATGCCATCTGCTGAACCTGCGCCAGTTATTGAATTGGAACCAGACCGCCCATCCTACGAAGTCAGGGTAATAGATATTCAGCGCGCGGTTGCTAAAAAATGGGAGGTTAGGGTGATTGATCTTCTTTCGGCGCGGCGCACGGCGGAAATTGTGGAGCCGAGACAAATTTCATGTGTCCTTTGCAAGCTACTTACTTCACGAAGCCTACCCGATATTGGACGGCGCACAGGTGGGCGCGACCATACGACGATCCTTCATTCCATACGCAAATATCAATGGCTGTTTGACCGGCTGGGCCGTGAATTAAACCCCACGGATTATTTATCGGTATGGGTCAACCGGGCGCATGAGCTGGTGACTGAGCAATGAGCGTCCAAGCTATTTCATGGGCGTTATCGGTCAGAACTGGCAGCCCCAGCGCAAAATTAGTTCTTATCACAATTGCAAATTATGCCGATGAACGTGGCGTTTGCTGGCCTTCTCAGCAGCTTATTGCTCGACAGACCGAACAATCCGTTGATTCCGTGCAACGTCGCCTCAAGGAGCTAGAAACCGAAGGCTTCTTGACCCACAAATCACGCCGCCGCAGCAGCCATATCTACTGCCTATTGATGCCTCAGATTAAGAAGCCGCAAGATGCGGTATCAAACATTGAAAATCATGGGAATAAAATCAAGACACCGCAAATCGAACTTAAGGAACCGCAAAATCGAGTTAAGGAACCGCAGCTGTGCGGTACAGAACCATCACTTAGAACCATTACTACTGAACCATCAAAGATAGATAAGGAAAAATCTCTATCGGGGAAAGATAATGGGAAGAGGTGGACGCCTCCAAGGCACGGGCAAGTCGCGATGGGCAAAAACCTAATCTACATTGAAAAGCAAAAAGAGGACGAATGGAACGCTTACGCTGAGGATTTCAAAAGTGCCAAGGGGCTTGAACCTCACCCAAATAAGGACGGTGGAAAATGGTTTAAAATCACTGGGGAGCAACTACGCTAATGGCCAAGCGACAAACTGAGAAAGTCCATGACCGGCGCGCAATCGACTTACCAACAGGGTCGGTAGTTTCGATAGCTATTGTTGCGGACCCTTTTTCAAATATCGGGGAGAAAATAGAAGTTCTGCGCTCCGTCCGCGACGATCCGCTTGCTGGAATGCTCTCACGAAATCAAATAGACCAAGCTCAATACGAAGCCGGACGCCAATGGCAACGCTACCATGAACAATCGGAAATAGGATCAATACGAGCCATAGACCCAACGAAGGAGGCTGTTGATGGTGGCAGAGTTACAGAAATGCTATCTGACGCGCAAATGAAAGCATTTAAGGCATTAGCCGGGGCGGATAAGGAACTTGGCCCGCTTGCCTCTGGTTTAATGCGGGACATTTTAGGAAGGCGCATGACAATATCGGAAGCTGCGGTAAGACGGGATTTCTACACCACGCGGGCCGTTCTAACCATTGGAAAGCATTTTAGGTGGGGACTTGAACGATTAGCTATTCGTTGGGGTTATGCACAAGGACAGACACAAAATTTGACTTGTGACCTAACCACCCTATGATTAGGCACGCTCACAAATCGCGACAGGTTTTCAATTCCGTGCCCCCCACGGAATGCGCGCTAGGTCGCTATAGACTCCCGTCACCCCAGAGCTGACCAGCGCGCTCAAATTCACAGGTAAATAAACCAGGAGGCTACCATGACCGACCAACCGACAAGCCCGAGTGTGTCCCCTCGCCCATCTTCATTCGAAAATACCCCACCGAACAACCCATCTGTTGCCAATCCGAATAATCCGAATAATCCGCAATTTGCACCTAACACGCCAGACAATCTAGCCGTGTCCGGTGGACCTGGGCGATTAGGAGATAAGTCTCCAAACAATCCACAAGTTCCGAAAGTCAATCATTTGCATGGAATTGCGGAACTAGTCCGAAGCCTTCATGGGGCAAGCCCGTCTGCCGCTGAAACAATTTCTGCACAACTCCTCGATCATGTAGATGCTCTGCATGACCCAAAAGCCTATGACGCTCGCATAGCGGCACAGAACAAGGTTGAAGTTGATGCAGAGGCGGCGAGAGCAAAAGTCAGAGCCGATGCGAAACGTGGCAGGTCTGGATACTCACCGGTATGACAGCAGGTAGTAAGCGACTAGGATAAGTTATGTCTTCAACTAATAAAACAGTACCAAAACAGCTAACGCCATTCAAACCTGGTCAATCTGGAAACCCGAAGGGCCGACCAAAAGGTTCACGCCATAAGATCAATGATGTGTTCCTTCGGGATTTCTATGAGGCATGGCAAGCGTTTGGACGGCCTGCACTGTTAGCTGCGGCTTGGAGTAAGCCAGCCGAGTTTGTGAAGGTTGCCGCTTCGCTATTGCCGAAAGAGGTTGAAGCCACAATTACGTTGGTGAACGCGGCGGAATTGGGTGACGATGAGCTTGCAAATATCGCGTCAGGACGCAGCGATAGAACTGCTGAAACGCAGGACGATCAGACGAAATTTCACTGATTGGTGTCGTCATTGCGGATTTGAACCTGCCAAGCATCATCAACTGTTGATAGCCAAGCTAGAGGCTGTAGCTCGTGGTGATGTTCCAAGGCTGGCTGTATTCATGCCACCTGGCTCGGCCAAATCAACATATGGCTCGATCCTGTTTGCACCGTGGTTTCTGGCGTCCAGACCTGAATGTGCTGTTATTGCTGCATCGCACACTAGCGAACTAGCCGAGAAATGGGGCCGGAAGGTCCGCAATCTGGTCATTGAGCATGGCAACACGCTTGGGCTTAGCCTATCCGGCGATAGTCAAGCGGCAGGCCGTTGGGCGCTCAAGCAGGGTGGTGAGTATTACGCTGCGGGCGTTGGGGTTGGCATTGCGGGCTTCCGGGCCGATCTTGCTATCATTGATGATCCTATACGTTCTCGTGAGGACGCTGATTCCGATTTAGTGCGTGAGCGTATTTGGGATTGGTACAAGTCCGATCTGTCAACTCGCATGAAGCCTGGTGGTCGGCAGATCGTTATTCAAACCCGATGGCATGAGGATGATTTGGCTGGTCGTCTCTTAGGTGAGATGGCTAAAGGTGGTGACACATGGAACATTCTATCACTACCGGCCGAGGCCGAGGACAACGACGCTCTAGGTCGAGAGCGGGGCGAGTATTTGTGGGACGACGAATACGGATACGGAAATTTCTTACGGCACGAAAAAGCTACGCAAACGGCTCGTAACTGGTCTGCCCTATATCAACAGCGACCCGCACCAGAATCAGGTGATTACTTCAAAGCAGAATGGCTAAGGCCCTATGTCACAGCCCCCGATCAAAATACCTTATCCGTCTATGGAGCTTCAGATTACGCCGTCACTTCGGACGGAGGCGACTATACCGTTCATGTTGTTATCGGACTTGATCCTGAAGGCCGATGCTATCTGCTCGATCTATGGCGCGGGCAAACATCATCCGATAAATGGATTTCGGAATGGTGCAGGTTGGTCAAGCAATGGAAGCCGCAAGACTGGGCCGAGGAAACTGGGCAAATAAGTGCAGGCTTAGGTCCTTTCATTGAACAGGAAGCGTCACGCAAAGCCGCTTACGTCAATCGAGAACAATTCCCTACGCGCGGGGATAAGGCTGTGCGCGCTCAGTCGATCCGAGGCCGGATGTCAATCGACGGTCTTTATGTTCCTACGCAGGCTTCTTGGTTTGCGGATTTCAGGGCTGAGCTTCTTAGCTTCCCGGCTGGCCGACATGACGATCAGGTTGATGCGTTAGGTTTAGTTGGGCAGTTGCTTGATCGCATGGTTAGCGGTCGCAATCCGAGCAAGCCTGAGAAGCCGACTAACATCAGCGGCTATAAGTCGATGGATCGTGAGAGCGATAGTTTTAAGGAATACTGATGGCCTCTTACAACGACATGCAGGCAGGGTCTAATGACTCGCCAGCACCATCAGATGATAAGCCTGAATACTACGAGATCGGAATACTACGACGCCAATACTACGATTATCTTGGCGTAAAGATGAATGAGATTGCGGAACAGAAGGAATCCAGGCGCTATTATCACGGCTCTCAATGGACCGATAAGGAAATAAGGGTACTAAAGAAACGCAAGCAACCCGTCATCACCAAGAACAAGATTGCCCGCAAGATCAACGCCGTTATTGGATTGGTCGAACGTCTCAGACAGGACCCAAAAGCATATCCCCGCACACCTAAACAGGAACAAGGTGCGGACGTGGCTACAGCGGTCATGCGCTATGCGCTCGATCATGTTGATTGGAAATCAAAATCTCCGCGCTGTGCTCGAATGGCTTCGATTGATGGCATAGGTGGGATTGAACTTGATCTAGCCACTGGCGATCATGGCGATCCTGACATTGATCTGCATATCGTTTACCCGGATACGTTTTTCTATGATCCCCGTTCCTATGATGATGGATTTACCGATGCGCGGTTTATGGGCGTGTCCAAGTGGGTTGATGTCGATCAGGCAAAAGAATTGGTCCCCGATAAGGCAGAACAGATCGACGGACTGATTGAATCCGGGACTGATCTGACGCCGAACAGTGACCGTGAAATCACTTGGGTTAATACATCATCCAAGAAAGTCAGGTTGATCGACCATTGGTATATTCACAAGGGAAAATGGTGCTGGGCGCTTTATATCGGCAACGCGATCTTGATGGAAGGCATATCGCCTTACGTTGATGAGCGAGGCAAGAGCTTCTGCAAGTTCCTGATGTTCGCTGCATCTGTCGATCATGACGGGGACAGGTACGGTTTTGTCAGGAATTTCAAGGGAGCGCAGGACGAAGTTAATCACCGCAATTCAAAGTCGCTCCACATTCTCAATTCAAAGCAGGTAATTGCCGACAAGGGGGCGGTTGATGATGTTGAGGCGGCGAGGCTTCAAGTAGCTAGACCTGATGGGTATATTGAAAAGAATCCCGGCAAGAATTTTGAACTTGTAGATATGAAGTCCGATTTTGCCGGACAGTTGGAGATGATGAAAGAGGCTAATAACGACATTGATAATTTCGGTCCTAATCCTGCATTGGTTGGGAATGGTTTAGAGAGTTCATCCGGTAAGGCAATTTCACTATTGCAACAGGCGGGCATTGCTGAACTAGGCCCGTATATCTTGGCGCATAAGGCTTGGAAAATACGGGTCTATCGCTCGATCTGGAATATCGTTCAAAGATATTGGACCTCCGAGCGTTGGATTAGAGTTACCGACGATGACGGATTGGCTCAGTTCATTCAGATCAACGGGCTATCTACAGACCAGTACGGACAACCGGCATTAGTCAATGCAATCGGTTCATTAGATGTAGATATTATCATTGATGAAGGGCCGGACACTGTAACGATGATGCAGGACGTATTCGATACGCTCCAGCAGATCATTCCGTCTATTGCTCAAATGCTAAGCCCTGCAGAAGCGTCAGCAGCACTTGGCATATTGATCGAGACTTCCCCGTTGCCACAGGCTGCTAAGAATAAGTTCAAGCAGGCTTCCGAACAGCCGCCAGATCCTATGCAGGTACAGGCTAAGCAGATCGGCCTGGCTGGAGAAGCAGCGAAAGTGCAGAATACCAAGGCCAAGACGTTCAAAGATTTTGCCTCGGCTGCCAAGCAACTGCATGACGCACATATCGACGCACAGACTTTAGGACGTGAGACTGGACAACAGTCAAATCCACAGCCGCAGGGACAGCAGATCTCACCGCCTATGCCACCCCAAGGTTTTGGTCCGGTCCCACCTGATATGAATCCTACTGGTGGTGTTCCACCTATGCAGCCGCAATTGCCATTGCAAATGCCCGGTCAGATTCCCGAAGGCGCGTTGGCGAGATAATAGAACATGAGCGACCTTGACGCTCTGCGGTCTCGCGGGATCAGAGCCTATTGTGTAGTTGATGCAAACGGGGTCGCTGTTAACGGAACGCTTACAATCAAGGATATTGCTGCGCGTGGAATGTCTTCAATTTGCGAAGTCGATAGTTTAGGCGTTTCAAATACACTCTCTGAAAGCTCTCTAGTTTCTCGCGGCCTAATAACATTTTGTCAAATAACAGAATCCGGTGTTGATCCAGTCAGTGGAGATACGGCAGATCAAATTCGCCAACGCGGTCTTATTAGTATGTGTCCGGTTGACGCAACGGGCGTTGCACAAGGCGGAATTCTAACGGTCAAACAACTTCAACAGCGCGGAATAATCGCGTTTTGTCCGGTTGATGAAACTGGAACTGAAATAACACTTGGAGGAGGCGGCTCGCATGCTGGCCCAGACCTTCTCCTACACAACGGCACCGATCATTTTCTCCTACACAACGGCACCGACTATCTGCAACTGCATGTTGCCTCGGTCGGCAGCTCCGCTCCAACCTACTACATCCTAGGATTCTAAATCATGGCAGCTATAGCTGGAAATAAAGTAGGCGTCGTTAATGGTGTTCCTAACTCGGGAACTGGTGATGCGTCTACCATCGACGCCTTGATGGCCGATGGTGGGCAGGCAACGATAGGCGTCACCACTGGCGCAGCCGTTGTTACCAGCGCAACCGGGACGCTCCAAGGATACTTGCGCGGTATCGTGTCGCTCCTGGTGAGCGGTATTACGGTCACCTCCCATGCAGTTACGAACGCTGGCACGTTTGCCGTGCAGGCAGCCGCCACACTGACTGCGGAAACCACAAAAGTTATCGGCGTGGTGCGCTTGGCGGATGGTTCCGGAAATCTGCTGACTTCAACCACGAATGCGCTTGACCTTAACCTAAAGTCTGGCGTTAACGCCAATGGAGTTGCCGACCCAGCTAATTCTGCGCCAGTCATCAACGCTCGCTACGCCTACCACACCGTCGCGGCATCTACTGGACCGACGACAATGGGCACCGGCGCAACCGGCGATACGATGATGGGTATTTATGTCATTCCGTCATCGACTACCGTAGGCGCGATAACGCTTACCGATAATGCGACCGCAATAACGGTCTATGCGGGGGGCACCTACAACGCCGATCTTAAGCCGTTCTTGATCGACCTGATGGGCATCAAGAGTGTGAGCGGCGCATGGAAGATAACGACACTTGCTGGTGCCTCCGTCATCGGCATCGGCATATTCACCTGATCTAGCGAAGGAACGCTGCAATGGCTGACGCAACACTCACTTCAATGACCGACATCGCTACGATTGCCGGCACGGAATTAATCTATGTCGATAACGGGTCAGCCGATAGGAAAACTACCGTCAACGAGATCTTGGCATATCGTAAAACGCAAGACCTAGACATGCTTGAGTTCGTCTGCGATGGCGGTGGCTCGGCGCTAACGGCAAAGACTTACGGATTTATCGAAGTCCCGTATGGCTGCACGCTCAAGCAGGTTACGGCCTTGGCCGATGTGTCAGGATCATGCGTGGTCGAGATTTGGAAAACCACTTACTCCGCGTTTGATATTTCAACGCATCCTGTCACTGGCGACAAACTTAATGGCGCTGGAACGGCGACAACGATCTCAACGGCAGTGAAGGCTCAGGACGCTACTCTGACCAGTTGGACGACCTCTTTCTCTGCTGGCGACATTCTAGCGTTTCACATCAACAGCGCGACCACGATTACTCGTGTCACCGTCTCTCTCAAAGTCCAGAGGACGTAAGATGGCGGTTATTATTTCGAGCGCAAATTATGCTGCGGCTGGCGGCGGTGCCTATGCCGGCCCCGGAGACGTCCTATCTGGAGCCATCGGATATTGGGGAATGCGCGCATACAACGCAGCTTATATCGGCGGGAACGCAATTCAGCTTGTGGATGGCAGCGGCCTCAGTTTTACAAATATCACTACAGTAGCCGGTGGGGGATTGGACGAAACAGCAATACAAACCTTCCTGACAAACCACGGAGGGACTGGTTATGTTGATATATTATATGACCAAATTGGAACGAAACATTTAATACAAGGCGCCGTTTCGAAAATGCCAACCATTCAGCAAAGTGGTATTGGCAGCAGATCAACGCTAAAATTTGTTGCTGCTTCAAATCAGTTACTTCTATGCTCTGCCACAAACTACGTAGAAGCGCAGCCATTTACGTTTAGCGTCGTATGCAATAGAACGTCAGCAATAGCAACAAATGGTTGTGTGGCCGTCGTTAGTAGTAGTGGTGGAGACGCTATTTATTATCGAGCGGCCGCCGGGGCGCTGTTCATTGATGCCGGGTTAGTGAATACAGTTACTGCTGGCGTTTCAGATGCCGCGTGGCTTTCGGTGCAAGCCCTCTTCAACGCCACCAGTTCTACATCAACGGTGAACGGGACTTCATCGGGGACTACTAGCACAGGAACGCAAGCATTGGTTTCGACGAATAGCGCCACCATTGGTAATGACGGGACAGGCGGCGGCTACTTTGAGGGGCAGATTGCCGAGTTTGGAATATGGCCCGGAAATAATTCAGGGTCATTTGCTGGCCTGACTACAAACCAGAAAACATCGTTCTGGGGTTTCTAAATGACCGCAGGCCTTTTATCATTTGGTAGGTCTGTCTCTGCCTCGCAGAAGAACTTGCAGGTCAATACCTACAATCTACAACGCGGTAATGCCTTCCCATTCGTCAATATGTTTATGGCAAGTGACCGGCCCTTCGCATATTCCAATACATCGCGTGATGGCTATACGTATCTGGACTCGACGGGATACCCGACAAGTATTCCAGATGCAGGGGAGCATTTTCAAACTGTTTTTGCGGTTTACATGCCTCCCCCTGGAGAGTCATACACCTTGTCTTGGACTGGGGCGGGGACTGTCACCCTTGGATTTTTATATCCTGGTTTCACAGGTTCAGCGAGTGGCACCAATCCGCATACAATTACACTTGTTCCAGACAGCGCCAATTATACAGCATGGAGTTCTGCTACTGCGTATACTACTGACTTCGGGCTAATAGCCAACTACGTTATAGGCAGCGACGGAAAGTATTATTTTTGCAATCTCAATAATACCAACAAAGACCCTGTGACGGATAACGGTTGTTATTGGTCGAAAATAACAACAGGATTTCAGGTTAATATAAGACTTCAAATTACTGCTACTCCTGTTTCCGACATTAAATTTTATAGAACAAGTCTCGGAGCCCCGTCTCCGACAAATATGTTTGATCCTCAGCTTCTCAGCGTCTATGGCGGATACGGTATAATTAGATTTATTCAGTGGGGTCAGACCATCGACTCTCCGATAAGCCTTTGGTCCAATCGTTCACAGTCCGGTACTTTTAGCTGGTGGGGCAACACCCTTAATAGTCAGTGGTATGTTGGGAAGTTTCCTTCGCCGACAAAAAACGCCCTAGTTGCTCCGCAAGACCCGCCTGGGTATGTCTCAGGCGGCTGGACCGACAAGATGCAGGTGCAGGCTTATTGGCCAAGCACTGCAAATATTTCTTCATCAAATATTGCAGCTATGCCGACTGCGATCACCAACGCCAATCCGTGTCAAATCACGACAGCTACCGCGCACGGCCTTAGCACTAATGACTATGTGTATTTTCCAGAAGGATTGATTTTAAGCACGCCACCAACATCCGTTCCCACATGGGGCAGTGGGACGACCTATGCCGCCGATGAACTTGTGAGCGTAACAAGTGGCGCTGGCCCGCAGGGCGTCTATATTTCCATTGCTGGCGGCAATTTTGGTGTTTATCCAGGTTCAGATATAACGAAGTGGAGTTACTTCACGGGCAGTCCTACCGGCGCAGGATGTTCAATAAACAATCTCATCGCTGGCTCAGGTGGCGCACAAGTAACGGTCATAGACAGTACCAATTTCACTATTGCACGCGATAGCACGACATGGCCTGTATACACGAGCGGCGGTCAAGTTTGCCCGCGTCTTACGCTCGCTACTCCTTCTCTTTCCGCAAAGAAAGTTATATTTGCTGCAACTTCTGCAATGTCTCCGTCATATGTTAATACCCAAACTAATCAATTATGGATATTCACCTACGATGCCGAATTTGATTTAATCTTAGCCCAACCTTACAGCTCATGTCAGTATGGGTGGCCGCTAGAGCAGCAAGTTGCGCTCTGCAATAAGTTGAATTGTAATGGGTGGTTTGGCATTCCGCACATGGCGGACGATGATTATGTCACGCAGATGGCGACGTATATCAGGGACAATCTAAATTCAAATCTCGTGGCTTATTACGAATTGAGTAACGAGGTATGGAACGGATTTTGGTATGAGACAGGGTACGCAACCACTAAAGCGGCATTATACGCAAGGAACGGGTTACACGGCTGGACGGCGGGGGCACTTCCATCTTATCCAATCTCAGCCGGGGGTTATTACAGTTGGTTTTGGTATGGCTGGAAATTTTATGAGGTCATGTCGAATGTAAAGACTGTTTATGCTGGGAAACTCAATCAATGTCATTGCACACTTGCTCATCAGGCAGGCGCAGGAACTCTCAATCGCTTCTTGAACTCAAACGATCCGGCTATTCAGGGCCGTCATTTGGCGTCAGGATGCAACACTGCCGCGCCGCCAATTTCTGTCGCGGACAGCATCGCCACTTCGTCCTATACAAGCCCACCAGGAGCAAAGAATGGATTTGTTCCAACCGGCCTTTCAGCACAAATGATCTGGCAATATTGTTACGGCGGTTTACAAGCTACTGCTTTAGCAACATTTGATACTCTGTGGCGCGATACATTTGACGTAGGAAGTACTGAAAATCTTTACTCATACACGCAACAGAATTTCCCGGTTTGGGGGCATTGTGCGAATGGTAATACTGGGAACGGCTCTCAAGTCGTCCCTTGGATACAGTACGAAGGTGGATTGCAGGGAAACGCAGGAAACTTTACAATAACTGGAAATCCATACTCGGGTGTCACGCTGACTGGCTTTGATATACAAAATCTATTCTTTGGGTATTTCCAGAGTAACTACGCGCAGGATTTGTTAAATGAATCAGGCCCAACAAACGACAGTAGCTTACAGGCGTTCAAAGCCAACGGCGGAACTCACGCATCACTCTACGCAATGACAACTCAGTGGGGATATACAGCAATGTGGGGTCCGATAGAGCCGAATGAATGGGGAGTGAACACTGGCGTAGCGAGTGCGCCGATGCTGTTGGCCTATAAGAATTACAATGAAACCGGCAACCCATGACCGCCGGACTGCTATCGTTCGGGCGCACAGTTGTAGCCTCTCCTACGTTTCAGATAACGTGGGTCAATGCGGATAATACTTGGGTCAATGCTCCGGCTGGATGGACAACTGTTCGAAATCAATTCACGACTGATATGGGGCTGTGGTTTTCAACTACGATCAACATCGTTATCGACATAGGATATAATACGGTTGGAGGTGGCGCTCTTGGAGGTGGCGGCAGCAGTATCGTGGTCCCTATCTTACCAACCTACGCTGACGTTAAAGCAGCCATGATTGCAAACTCTACATATGCTTCGGGCACGTTGCCGAGTTCGCTTTCAAACGGTTCTGGTTCTATGGCTTCTACTTCGCCATTAGGTCAGGCTCTTGGTCTGAACGGCCCCAATCCCGTTCACGATGGCTCGGTTGGCTTTAGCTCAAGCACTACTTGGGATTTGTCCACGGATGGGAGTTGTGCAGCAGGGCATATCAGCCTGTACGGCGAGTATGTCCATGAAGTTTTCGAGGTGATGGGCAGGGTATGGACAAATGATAGCTTTACTTCCGCTCAAGGACTATTCAGTTTCACGGCCCCGGCCACTCGTAACGAGACTCATTTGGCCACTAGATATTTCAGCGACGATAACGGAACCACAAATTTAGGAGCTTGGAACCATGTTGCCAATGGTGGCGACTATGGGGATTGGAACCAACTTGGCGACTGTTGCGATTATCAGAATACGACAGGGCAATCAGGCGTGCCGACTCTGCGAGATATGCGCGTAATGGCCGCGATGGGTTGGAACCTGACGGCGGCTGGTAGGACGTTGGCGGGGATCTAACGATTAATTCTAACGTGAGCAAAAACGGACGCTAGGCTGACGGCAGCGATTACGATTACGATAAATCCAACGGCCATTACGATCAGTAATACAGACATCAGCATGACTTGTTCCTCCGTATGGGAACAATAGGGCAAAAGACCACAGGTTAGCAATCCCCGCTATTCAGGATAAAACACTAATGCCCGACGCCACTAGCGCCGAAAGCGCAAGCATAGATAGCCTTTAGACAATAACCGCTCTGCGATCCCGACTGGTGATCCGAGCAATGAATACGCCTCCCCGGCGATAAGGGGAACGCCACTCCCGGCGATAAGGGTGAACTACGTATCTCTACGAAACAGAGGAATGACAATGGCTGACACTGAAACTCCAAATGTTGAAGACTTACTGGCGGAAACTCCGGTTGAAACAGTAACGGAACAGCCGAAGGAAACCGAGCAACCTAAGACCGACGAACAGCCCCGCGATGAAACGGGAAAGTTTGCGGCCAAGGAAGCAAAGCCCGACAATCCTATTGTTGAAGGTGAACCCAAGCCGGATACGGTGAAAGCCGAGACGGGAAAGGAAGCCGACGACAAGGACGGTCAGGTTCCGTCATGGCGGCTTAGAGAGGTAGCGGACGCTAGACGTTCGGCTGAAACGGAACGCGACACCTTACGGTCGCAACTTGCTCAGCTTAACGGTCGTCTGCAAAGCCTTGAAAGGCCGAAAGAGCAGCCGAAACAAGATGACATAGACCCGCTTCTGGACCCACAAGGGTTTGCCAAGCGGATTGAAACGTCTTTTGAAACTCGGATGCAAGAAGAACGTCTCAACAACAATCTGGCACTAGCTCATGTCAGGCACGGCGATAAATTTGAGAAAGCCTACAACGCGCTACTGGCAACGGCACAGGCGGGCAACCGTCAGATCGTGCCCCAACTCACAAGCCAAGCCAATCCCGGTGAGGCTATCGTGAGATGGTATTCAGACCAGGAGACGTTGAAGGAAGTCGGGAGCGATCCGGCCAAATACAAGCAAACTTTGCTTGATGAGGCTTTGAAAAATCCCGAGTTTCTAGCCAAGGCTATCGAAGCCGCGAAAGTTTCAGCCGGTCAGCCAAAAACAAACACTATCACCCGATTGCCCCCCTCGCTTAGCCGAACTACCGGATCGTCCGCTACTGACGATCTAGGAGACGGTGAAATCAGCGTTGAGGCGCTTTTAGCAAGATAAGCCGACCTAAACGTATTGGATGCCAACCGCCTTCTGGCGGTTTTTTAATGCGAAGGCGGCTAAACCGAAAGGATCACGGCTATGGCCGTCACCACAATACAAACTAACAATAAACTCATTAAATTCACGAGAGAGATCAATCGTGAATACGTCCGTGAAAATCTGTTCTCTCCGTATATGGGAACCGGCCTGACAGCGATCATTCGCGTCCGGCAGGACCTTAAATCAGGTGGAGAGCAGATGAATATCCCGATGGTGTCGGCGCTTACGGCTCCCGCCATTGGTTCCGGCACAGTGACCGGCAACGAAGAGAACGTCGATAACTATGGTTTGAGGCTTTGGATTGATTGGGCGCGTAATGCTGTCAAGACCAACAAGGCGGAAACACAGAAGGACTCCGCTGCTATCTTCGATGTCGCCAGGCCTCTCTTGGGGGATTGGGGAAAGTCGCTGCAACGTGATGAAATCGTGGATGCGCTGTTTGCACTGCCTTCCGAATCGTCCCCGGTGGGACTTGGCTCAAGTGCTGGACAGCGCGTTAACGGCATTTTGTTTGATGCTGCTACTGCTGCCCAGCGCAATACCTGGGTCGTCGATAACGTTGACCGCGTTATGTTTGGGGCCGCGACATCTAACTACAGTGCGACGTTTGCCACTGCGACGGCAACCCTTGATGCCTCTGCTGACAAGTTTACCTACGCCAATCTTGACTTGCTCAAGCGCAAGGCCAAGGCGGCTATTCCAAAAATCCGCCCGTGGAAACTAACGGATGGGCGTGAATACTTCGTAGTGTTTGCCGGAAGTAAGGCATTCCGTGATATGCGCGCCTCACTTGATACCATTAACCAGACTGCTCGCCCGCGTGAAGGAAACGGATTCGACAAAAATCCGGTCTTTCAGGACGGCGACATGATGTACGATGGTATGATCATCCGGGAAATCCCGGAAATCGACACCCGTTGCCCGACATTCTATGCGACGAATGGTGCCTCCAACATTGCTGTCACTCCGGTATGGCTGTGCGGTCAGTCTGCATTGGCTTTCGGTTGGGGCCAGATGGCCAAGCCCACTCAACTCGATAACACGGATTATGAGTTCAACCGTGGCGTTGGTGTTGAGATGGCTTACGGCGTCGGAAAGATGTTCAAGAAAACCACTGGCGGACTGTTGAAGGAGTGGGGAATCGCAACTGGATTCTACACTTCCGTGGCGGACGCCTGATGTATGAGGGCGGGGTAACTCCCGCCCTTTTCATTTTCACCCAATCGAAAGGATAAAATTATGGCTATCCCAGCACGAGTTACCGGATCACAGTCGATCCAATATCTACGAGCGCCTATTGCGTTCGGTCTTGGTTATACGGGCGTAACGCAACTTGGTACAATTCCCGCCAACTCTATTGTCCTGCGTACTTGGGTTGTCGTTACGACAGCGTTTAACAATGGTTCCACTAACACCATGACTATCGGAACCTCGGGGAGTGCTGCCGCCTTTGGTACAGGCATCGCTCTCGGAACTGTCGGCGTAATCACAGGCGGAACTGCATTGGCGACGGCAACGGTCATGGCTCCGACCGCTGATACATCGCTCACTGCAACAATGGCATCAACTGGCGCTGCTGCTACCACTGGCGCTGGTTATGTGGTTGTCGAGTATATTCCGGTTCCGTAATGAAAGTCGGAATTTGTACGCCCTGTTATGGGGAAACCGTACATAACGATCACATGCTCGCGGCCATTGCAACAGATCGCATGGCCGCGAGTATGGGTATTGAGTTGGTTTTCTATACCGCTCCCGGAACTGCAATTCTGCCAAGAGTTCGCAATCGTTTAGTAGCTCGTGCGCTTGCCGATCAATGCGATTGGGTAGTGTTCATTGACGACGACATAGCATGGGAAGCCAAGGATTTATTCAAGCTAACGCAGCATGGCGTCGATGTTGTAGCGGCTGGCCCAGCTAAACGTCATCATCGCTGGGATGAACAACCTGCGGCGATAGCGAAGTTTCCGAAAGGAACAATTACAGGAATGATGACTCCGGTTGGACGCCTATGGAAAATGGACGGTGTTGCAACGGGATTCATGGCTATTCGTTCAACTGTCTTTGAGAAAATGGAACCTGTAACCACTCCTTATGTGACGGAGGATACGGAAGTTAGGTCTTGGTTCTGGCTCGATCTGATTAAGGTTGATGCAATAGGAACGATAGCAGGACGTATGGAGGACGAAGGTGAGGATTATAATTTCTGCCGGAAGTGGGTGGAAGTCGGCGGTTCTTGCTGGATTGATCCAGATATTAGGGTCCGTCATTACACGGGCAACGTATGCCACGACATTTGTTTCGCTGACATGGAAATCAAACAAGACGCGGAGGCTGCGTAATGGCTAAAATTACATGGAAAGGCGAAGATGAATTGCATAGTGTGGTTACATTGGATGGTGAAAGATTGGAGAGTGCTGGTCCTAGCTTCACGACTTGGCAAGGGATTAGGTTTGCCAAGGATACTGCGGTTGACGTTACGGACGCCCGCATTATTGCCAAGGCTAAAACAAATCAGTTTTTCAAGGTAGAGGATGGTGATCCGAAGCGCGGCCCTGGCCGTCCGCCTAAACTAGTTGAGAAGGTGACGGATGGCGACCAAATCACGGAATGATCTAGTCTATCAGGCGCTCGCTAATCTTGGCGTACTGGCAGCTGGTCAAACACCATCGTCTGAGGATTACGATACGGTCGATGGTCATGTGGACCAAGCATTTGCCTCATTGGATGCTCGAGACATTGTTACGGTTGATGATGACAACGCCATTCCGACTGAATGGTTTTCTGCTTTATCGGTTATCATAGCTGATGATGCTGCAATGGAATTTGGGCTGTCTGGTGTTCCACCGTCGGCAGGAAGCAAAGACCCGGTAGGAGACGCTGAAAACGAATTGCGTTTGATGGTGCGAGGAAAACCAACCGGGGAACCCCAACGCACGGAATACTTCTGATATGGTTTCCGTCCCTATCCCGCTCCCGGTAACTTCCGCTCCGGGAAAAAACACGCATGAAAGCGCGGGAAGGCTTATCAATTGTTATTCCGAGCCTTTACCGGAAGGGGCAAGAGCTAAAGAGGCATGGCGTCGCGCCCCAGGTCTAAAATCATTCAAACTCTCTACATATTCAGGTTGGCGCGGTGGGATCGTTATAGGCAGCCTGCTTTATGCCGGATTTTCTGGGCGTATCGTAAGTTATTCCAGCACGGGAACGGAAACATCTCTAGGAACCAGAACTGGAACAAAAAAACTGTTCTGGGCACGCAATAATGCTGCCACTCCTAATGTTGTCGGGGTCGATCCTGATAACGGAGCGTTCATTGTCACGACTGCCCCTGCGGTTTCTGATTATCCAGATGCAGACGTTGGATCACCGAATAGCGTTGGGTTTCTGGATGGATATTTCTTCTTCACCTATGGCGACGGAACTTGCATTTCGTCTGGTCTGAATACCACGGCGGTTAATCCTCTGGATTTTGTGATAGTCGAGGGTAATCCTGCTGGCCTGTTAAGAGCTATTCCATTCGGTGAATTGTATCTATGTGGGTCGCAGAGCATAGAACCGTATCAGAACACGGCTAATCCTACTGGGTTTCCGTTCACGCGTATTAAGATCATTCCGCGCGGGATAATTGGTCGATATGCTATTACGGGATTTGAGCCTGGATTTGGCAAAGGCATTATTTTTGTAGGTGATGATCGAGTTGTCTATGCCTTGGACGGGTACAATCCGGTTAAGATTTCTACGCCCGATGTTGATCGAGCCATAGCCGCATATTTTGATGGTGGAGGAAGTGTCGATAATATTGAGATGTTTCCTTATGTAGCTGGTGGTCATTCCTGCGTTGTGTTGAGAATGACAACCTGCACTTGGGTATTCGATCTTGATACGGTGCATTGGCACGAACGAACAAGCTATCTGCAAAACTACTTTCGTGGATTTGCTTCGGTTTATGCCTTTAACAAGTGGCTGTGCGGGGATAGCAAGACAAACAATATCGTTCAAATTACAGAATCCGCTATGGATGAAATTGGTGATCCAATAGCTTTCGATATTTATAGTGGCCCGGTGACGGCATTTCCGAATAGATTGGCGGTTCCGCAGGTTACATTCGATATTGCAAGAGGTGTCGGTATAGCAACTGGCCACGATCCAGATCAGACTGATCCAAATGTTTATATTTCATGGAGCGATGATGGGGGAATTAACTGGTCTAACCCCCTACAACGCAAACTAGGACGGCAGGCTACAAATCCAGGGCCTGTTAGGGTCAATAGAACTGGAATAACCAAGGATCAGGGACGACGCTGGAGACTTACTGTTTATGATGCGGTCGATGTTGAACTGACAGGAGGTTCGCAATCCAGTCAGGTGCGTAATTACTAATGGCACTCAACATTCTTCCGCTGCCGGATTCCTCTACGCAGCACATCAATGATAAAGGAAAGCCGACTAAGGATTTCACTAATTTTCTAAAATCACTTTCAGATTTTGCTAATAAAACCGCGCAGACATTTAAGAGCCTAGTCGTTGGTTCCCCGACAGGTGGGAACAAAGGCGACGGGTCTATAAATTCTCAGACAATTTATTTGAATGGAACTTCTCTTGGTACGGCATCGACAAAAAATGTTGGTACAAGCGCAAGTAATGTTGTTCAGCTTGATGGGAGCGCAAAACTTCCTGCTGTTGATGGTTCTCAACTAACAGGGCTTCCGGGACGACTTGTCGCAGGAACTCCTCTAGTTCTGAATCCTTACGCTCTTAGTTCCGCAACAACACAGGCACACGGGCTTGGTGTTGCTCCCACTCATATTGAATTGGTATGGGAGTGTCTGACTACAAACCTAAATTATAGTGCTGGAGATAAGATAATAGGTTGGCCTGTTGGAGGGAGTAATGGCACTCCAACTATAAGTTTTGATGCAACAAATTTAGCTCTTGCAACAAACACCGTTGCTTTACCAGTTTTTCAATTCAAAACCGCAAGTGCTGCTGGGGCAATTACCGCTGCCGATTGGAAACTAACGATAACCCCATACAAATTGACGTAAGGAACTAGCATGTCTTTTTTCTCTGATCTCCTAGGCGGCGGCTATCAAGACGCAGCAGCAGCACAACAGGCCGGATTAACCCAAGGCTATAATCAAGCCAGTGATCAATATGGGCAGGGTCGTGCTGCCATCAATACAAACTATGCTGCGGCATTACAGCCATTCACCGCATTGTCAGGCAGCGCAACACAGGGTGCAAATGCTTATGGCGATGCGACAGGGGCGAATGGTCCTGCTGGTAATGCGCGGGCTACTTCAAATTTTCAAGCCAATCCCGGCTATCAGTTTCAACTAGGCCAAGGCTTGCAGGCCATAGATCGCGGCGCAGCTTCACGAGGAATGCTTACCAGCGGAAATACTCTAAACGCCGAACAGCAATACGGAACCGGCTTAGCCAATCAAAGCTATCAGCAATATACGCAGAACCTACAGCCATATCTCGGTCAGCAGACATCGGCGGCTGCTGGTGTTGCCGGGGTTAATATGGGGCAGGGCAACGCGCTCAATACGTCCTATGGCAATCAGGGAAATCTCGCCTACAACACGCAAGCTGGAATTGGCAATGCACAGGCGGCGGCGGATACGGCAGGACAGAACGCCTCAAATTCTTTCCTTGGTGGCGTGCTTAATTTGGGGACTAAGTTGCTCGGGTATGGCGGAATGCCGTCTTCTGGAAATATGAGCCCAAGCTTACCATTCTGACTTTTCAGGAAAGACTAAGTTAAATGCCTGATTCATGGTCTGTCCCGATAGCTCCTGGTGTTATTCCCAGCAGCATAAATGACAGAATAGCGCAAGGCCCCGATCTGTCATGGATGAACAATCTTGCCAATTCGTATTTTCAGGGCAAGGATCAGGCTTATACGCAAAACCAGCGTGATGTATTCAAGCAAGGACTTCCGAAAGACCCCAACGGAAATATCGACTGGAACCAAGTTTCTCAGAAACTAGCTCAGACTGGTGGAGCGGGCCAAATTCAAAGCGTCATCGGCTTGCAGAACATGCAGATGGGAAGGGATGCGTTAAATAATCTTGGCGGTACCAACATCTTTTCACCGCTTGGTGGACAGGATCAGACGCCACAGCAAGCGCCTTTGGGGCCACCTTCATCGGCCACAGCCATTCCAAACACACCTAATGGGCGGGTAGTGAGCGCACAGCCGAATAGCCCGGCAGACGTTCCGACTGGCACGCCAATGCCTCAAGGTCAAAACATTACTGGTCCAAATACAACGGTCACAGGCGTTGATTATGGTCCTGTGCAGACTAATGGCGGCGGTCAGATGCCTCCGCAGGGGCAACCTCAGCAGCCTCCTATGCAGGCTCAGCCGCAACAGTCTCAGCAGCAGCCTCAGCAACAGCCATTCCAAACCGCACAATCTGGCGGTCAACCTAGGATGGATGAAGCCACTGCGCAGATGTATGACAAGCGTGCGGCGGATGCGGCTAAATATGCCACGGCTATTTCGTTCTCAAATCCCGGTGCTGCGGCTCAGTTGAAATCACTTAGTGAGCAATGGTCTAAGCAGTCTCAAATCATTCGCGGCGCGCTGGCGAAGAATGCGGAAACTACTTCGGCAGAGAAAGATATGTCGAGTGGAGTAACCCAGAAAGGTGAAATCTTAAAAGGAGATGTCACACGCGGGCAGACGGCTTATGCAGGCATTCAAGCAGCTGCAACTCAATACGAAAGAGACACAAAACCACTGAATGATATTACAAGGCCAATTCTAAGTGATCCCCGGTTTGTTTCCGGTTTTGCTGGTGATCTATCGCTGACATTTAACAAAATAAGAGCGCAACTTGGCGATAAACAAGCAGCCGTTTATCAGGAGGCAGTTTCTAAAATAACGGCTACAAATATCCTGTCTCAAATTAACCAGCAGAAAGCCCAATTGCAGGAAGCTGGATCCGGGACAAGTCGCCTTTTCTCACAACAGATTGGTCTAATGATGAAGGCGGCGCAGTCTCTTGAAAACACTGTTGCCGGCAATCGTTTCCTACTAAATGTTTCTGACAGGTCAGGAAAATTCTCGGCTGATGTTGCACAACAGGCCAGAGATTATAAAGCCAAGCATGGGTATCTCGATGCTGGTTTCGATCAACACATGACGAACTATGTAAAACAAAATCCTGTGTTTTCTACGCAGGAAATCAAAAATCCTCATCTTTTATCTGCGCCTGATGCTCCCGCAAATAATACTGATCAATGGGCGGCTCAGATGGGGTTGAGCCCTGGTGATCCTGTAAGGTTGCCTAGCGGAAGATATGTTCCGGTTCCGGGGCCGCATTAAGTGCCATATCCCGGTAATATCTATATAAATCCCGTTACGTCTCCCGTACCGGGCGGAAATCAACAACCCGGAAACCAACAGTCAGGGCAACAGGGCGGCCAAGACGGTGCATGGGCAAACTTGCCGGACTATAGCCCATCGCAACAGGGTACAAGTCAAACTAGCCAAGACGGAGCGTGGAGTTCTCTCCCGGATTACAATCCAGATAAATCAACTAATGCACCAACCCCAAGCCGTTCTATTGGAGGTCAAGAAGCCGCTGTGCGTGGTATTATGGAAGCGGGAACGTTCGGATTCGCTCCTGCTATAGCGGGACTTGCGGAAGCATCAGGAATACCAAGCTCCGCCAAAGCCCCCGACCAAATAGATGTAAACCCGGTGCGCCCTGTTGTCGGCGCATATAATATGATTTCCAATTACTTTTCAGATCATCCAGACCCTACAGTGCAGGATGCTTATGATCGCGGCAGAAAGGCTACTTTAGAACAACAGAATTTGGCGCAAGAACAAAATCCAGCAGCTTTCCTTGCGGGTCAATTAGGAACTGCAATAGCAACTCCAGCATTCGGCGCGGCTAAAGGTGCCACCTCTTTAGGTCGTGCTGGCTATAGCGCATTAGCTGGTGGGACGACAGGTAGTTTATATGGGGCGGGTGGCGCTACTAGCAAAGGAGAAGGCCCGATTGATGTCGCAGAATCTGCTGCCGCTGGTGGAGCAACAGGGGTCGCATTTGGCGGCGCGGCCTCAGGTGCGCTTTCAGGTTTGGGAGCCGTAACATCTAAAGTAGCATCTATAGCGCGTGGCGCGAGGGATACAGAGGCGGAAGCATCTCGGCGGATTGCTGATGCTTTACGCAAAGATTCTGAAGCACAGGGACGACAATGGACTCCTGATACAGTAACGGCGGCTCATGATGCTGGATTAAGTCCACGCCTTATTGATCTTGGTGGCGAGAATACCCGCGCACTCGCAAGATCGGCAGCCAATACGTCGCCACCGGCGCGTCAGGCGTTGACAGACTTAACAGCAAATAGATTTGAAGAACAATCCCCTAGAATTGCTGGGTATATGAAGGCGCTGGTTCCCCACGCTGATGCGACGATAAATCAAGATGCAATAGATGCTTTATCTCGCCGTGTTAACAAGCCCGCCTATGCTGCCGCCTATGCGGCTGGTGATAAGCCTATTTGGTCGTCTGAATTGGAGAGATTGACTAGCGCGCCTTATGTGCAAAAAGCATTGTCTCTAGCACAATCGAGATGGAAGAACTTTTTTGTGCGGGATGGTTTTGGTGCTGCTAATTCTCCGATAGTTGTCAAGAATGGGATGTTGCAGAGTACGGGCGGTCAAGGCGTAAAAGTATTTCCTAATATACAAATGTGGGACTACGCCGCTCGAAACTTGCAAGACTTGGCGAGAAAGGCACCTCCCGGCTCTACTGAAGCGGGACTTTTGAATGATCTTGCCCGCCAACTTAAAACAGAACTAGATACCATAGTTCCAGAATATAAAGTTGCGAGAGAAGGTGCTGCGCGTTTCTTTGGTGCATCAAATGCTCTTGAGGCCGGTCAGCAGTTTGTTATGTCAACCGCTAATATAAGCGAGGCCCGAAAGGTTCTCGCAAAAATGCACCAGGATGAACGAGAGTTATTCGCTAGAGGTTTTGCTTCCGCTCTCATCAGTAAGATAGAGCAGACTAGGTTTAGTCGGGATGTTCTCAATTCTATTTTTCTGGATTCCCCCGCCGCCAAGCAAAAGATCGAAATGGCCCTCGGTCCCCAAAGGGCCGGTCAGATCGAGGCTCTTTTGCGAGCCGAAAGCATAATCGACCAGGCGAGAAAAAGCCTTGGAAATTCTACGACAGTACGTCAACTCGCGGAATCCGGGCTTGCTGGTGGTGGAGCTGTCTTCGCTTATGAAGGACTGCAAGAACACAGCTTCAGTCCCTCGCATATCCTCACTGCTGCGCTCCTTGGTGGTGCGGCCCGTCACGGCGCAAAGATAATCGACGAAAAGGTGGCTCGCCGCGTAGGCGAGTTGCTTACGTCGAACGATTCGAACGTTCTTAGGAAGGGTTTGGAGGTTGTCCAACGCAACCCATACATAATCCATGCGCTCCGGAGAATAACTGCATCGGGCGCTAGGGTCGGCGCTCACGATGTCGGACCCACCAATACCGCTGCTGGTGTCGGGACTGTTTTGGAGAGGGCATTCTCTGGTCCTGGCGGGGATGGTGCTCATGATACTGAAATCCGTTCATCTAATTAAATAGGAGGCTGTCACGGCAGGCACTTTATTTGGCCTCGGCCTATCTCAGCGCGTTACGTCCGCTGGCATACCAGATTCCGCATGGCGTTTATACCTTTATGCTGCCTCCAGCGATACACCTGTAACTAGCTATAAAGACACGGCTTTGACTGCTGGATTGGAGAATGCTTGGCCGTTAGAGGCGGATTCCTCTGGAATGATGCCTGTATTTTGGCTTGCGGATGGTTCCTATCGGGCTAGGGCAACGTCTAGCGACGGGAGCAGGACGTTCTTTGATTTGCCCGTTGTGCTGGCTCTTGGAGCGTCGGCCGGGTCGGCCCCGAGTGGAGGTGTCGATCCTAATGCTATTTATCAAACCGGAGATATTAAGCCGCTCGATCAGTCAGGGTCACTACCAGGTTGGGTAAGAGATAATGGTAGGACTCTTGGTTCTGCTACCTCAGGAGCGGCCGAAAGGGCTAACTCTGATTGCCTCGCACTATTTGAATTTCTATGGAACACATATAGCGATACGCTTTGTCCGGTTGTCACAGGACGCGGCATTTCTGCCGCAGCCGATTGGGGTGCAAACAAACAAATTACATTACGCGATTATCGCGGAAAACTATTCGCCGGTCTTGATGATATGGGCAATAGCGCGGCTTCGCGCTTTACCGGAGTTCCATTTACGGTAGGTAGTGAAACGGTGGCAGGCTCTCTCGGTGGAGAAGCAATCCATACGCTTACACTAACACAGTTACCGGCTCCCATGCCTTCTATTGTGATTACAGACCCTGGCCATGCCCATGTCGAAACGGCGTCAACGATAGGAAGTGGGACAAGCAACGCCATTTCGTTTGCGAACGTGCAAACATCTTCTAACAGCATCTTTTCTACCGCTTCCGCTACGACCGGCGTAACTGCCGCAATGGCGAATGCGGGAGGAAGTCAAGCACATAACACGATGCCTCCGTTCTTTACTGGAACTTGGTACCGGAAATTATAATAATGATCAAAAGAATCCTATCCCCTATTTCAAATAGAGCAGACTGGACCTCATCATATGAAGTTGTTGACGATACGGATGGAACAGACGTTGATCTAAGTTCTGCTACAATCGTGTTTGCAATAAACGACCCTTACGATTGCGATAACCAAATTAAGGGAACGATTGCCATTCCAAGCCTAGGATTTTTCAATGTCTCTTTCACGCGGGATCAACTTAAAGAACTAAATGGCACTTATGACTTGGGATGCACGATTGAGATTTCCAGCGTGACTACGCAATTCATTGTCGGACGCCTCCCGATCATTGACGGATTTGTTCCCGAATGACACTTAAACTTAAACAGGTAACAACCTCAGGAATGCGGGGCGCGGCTTCAATTCCATTCCCGTCTAATGTTGTGGGCTCCGGTGGAATTACAGTTACGAAGGTTGGCTCGGCATATACAATTGATTTTACTAACCAAGCTGGTGCCGTAATAGGTCCGGTATCTTCCAACGACGGTGATTTTGTTAAATTTGATGGAACAACTGGAAAGCTAATCAAGGCTGGATCAGTTCTTACGACCAACCTACCTCTGCCAACCTCGACTACTCTTGGTGGCGTTAAATCACTTGCCGTAGTAGCGCACAAGTTCTTGACGTTGATCGGTACTGACGGGTTGCCAGTTGCGGCGCAGCCTACAGCAGCGGACCTATCAAACGGTGTGACCGGAAGCGGCGCTGTGGTACTGGCTACTTCTCCCGCTCTAACCACCCCAACCGGCATCGTAAAAGGGGATGTCGGGCTAGGGAGCGTAGACAATACCGCCGACACGGGGAAGCCGGTATCTACGATTCAGCAAACGGCGCTCGATCTTAAAGCGCCGCTGGCATCCCCGACGTTTAGTGGGATAGTTACGACTGCTGGACAGATCGCGTTTCCTGGCACGCAAAACGCCTCGGCCGGGGCCAATACGCTGGACGACTATGAAGAAGGCACTTGGGTTCCGGTACTTACTTTCGCCACTCCAGGAGATGTTGCCGTCACATATAGTTCGGCGCGCACCGGAGTTTATACCAAGATTGGCCGAGTTGTTACTGTCGGCTATGTGGTGGACTGTTCTGCTTTCACCCGTTCCACCGCCTCCGGTGGCCTGCAAATAACCGGGCTACCATTCCCTGCGGCTAATGTTGCTTTCCAGAACACTTATAACTGTGGCGGATTCCAGGGCATCACGAAAGCGGGCTACACGCAGATTGCGGCGCGTATTCAGGCCAACACTAGCTTAATAGATTTTTTTGCTTCCGGTTCCGCGCAGTCTCTTTCTCAGGTTGTTGTAGCGGACGTTCCTTCCGGTGGAACACCCACGTTGTTTGGATCAGTCACCTATGTTGCCGCCTAATTTACGGCGGAAGCACTGTAACTAGCTGAAACATAAAGGAAAACCCATGTTTGAATTTTGGGGCGGTGTAGCCCTCGGCTCGCTATTCTCAAGTGCCTGCTGGTGGCTCTACGTTCGACATCTCAGCGGAGTCACGTCAGACCTCAAGGATGTCGCGGTTGATCTGACAAAAGCTACCGCCAAGGTTACGGCGGCGGCGCAGACGATCAAGAACGCCTGACATGCCGATTAATCTCAAAGTTCTTGATCTCTCGCACCACAACTGCGGGCCGAGCGGCGATCCAGACGATCCCATTGACTTTAACGCCATCGCCTCCTTTGGCGTCGAGGGAATAATTCACAAAGCATCTCAGGGTGTTTCAGTCGTAGATCGCAAATACGCCGAGCGTCGGACGGATGCCGTTTCGGCTGGTCTTATGTGGGGAGCGTATCACTTCGCAACTGGAGACGATGCTGACGCGCAGGTAAAGCATTTTCTCGATTGCGCGCAGCCAGACGGTGGCACTCTTACGGCATTAGACCACGAACCGAATGGTGGAAATGAATTAGACCTCGCTGGCGCTAGAGCCTTCATGGAGAGCTTGCGCGATCAGAATGGAGGGCGAAGGCCGGTTATATACAGCGGCAATCTGATTAAAGAGCAGATGGCCAAGAACGGCGAACAAAATAGTTTCTTCTCTGCTTCCCGTCTTTGGCTCTGTCAGTACGGGCCTAACGCAGTCATGCCTCCAGCATGGAATAAATACTGGCTGTGGCAGTTTGCAGGCGACGGAACAAACTCACACGGTATTGTAGTCCCAGGAATTTTTGCAGGCAGCAAAGTTGATATGAACACATGGGACGGCAGTGACGATGATTTATCGGCTCAGTGGATGTGATGCCAGAACCGGATGCTCTGGCTAGTGAAGGATGGTTCAATAATCGCTGGCGTCCGGCAATGGCGTGGCTGTGGTTTACGACCTCAGCCTTTGATTTCATCTTGTTTCCCATTCTTAATGCAATGGCAGCCGGGGCCAAAATGATCCCCTATGCCCCTTGGGACCCGATCACGCTAAAAGGCGGTGGACTGTTTCACATGGCGATGGGCGCGGTAGTCGGCGTGGCCACATGGCAAAGAACGCAAGAGAAACTTGCAATCATGAAAACCGATAGTGGCTCATATTCCGAGAGTAGCCACACCATTGAAACGGTTACGTCTAAGGACGCTGTTAAACCAACCGATACATCGACATCAACGAGGGCGGGCTAATGGCAGCGTTCCTATTATTTTTCATTGAAACCAAGATAGGTCGCACGATTGCGATCACCGGGCTTATCGTTGCGGGCGTGTTTATAGGATGGATTTCATTCAAAAACCACTACTACAACCAGGGCTACCAAGCTGCAATTACACAGGTCGCTAAAAATACCAAGGAGGCAAAAGATGCCGTTGATAAAGCCGTTTCATCCTCTGCTGAATGTTTTGCTCGCGGCGGCACTCCCGATGACACTACTGGGGTGTGCGACAGGTAATAACTTTGCCAATGTTAAAGAAGTTGGCAGTTCATTCCCTCGCGCACAATATGAGGTCAAGGGAAAGACCCGCTATGATCAGATTTGGATTTCAGAAACCATTTCCGCCGAGGTCGCGGGATTTGGCTTTGCGCGACCGCAGCGGCGTCCTGCAAGCTATGATGCCGCGCCTGCATCTCATACGGTAGTGGTTACTCCAGCAAAACCAGCAACGCTAGTTAAAGCATCAACGCCAGCAGTTGTTACGGTTGTCCCTAAGAAGCACTGGTGGAAGCGTTTGCGAAAGCAAAAGCCATGATGATCGCTGACTGGTGGCGCTCATTATCCCGAACCGTAAAGATAATCGGGGCCATCGGCGTGACTTCCGGGGCTATCGTGTCAACCGCTGCGGCTTGGCCGATCATTGAACCGTATTGGGTTGCCCAGCGATATTACGTTATCGACCACAGCACGCCGCTATTGCACCGCGTTATAGAAATTGAACTCAAGGCTAATGATGCTCGCCGTGACAGGTTGCTTAAAGAGGCTCCTGTTCGTGAGCTTGAATTGCAAAGCGATCAGGCCAAGCAGGCCCCGCAATACCGAGCGTTGGTGCAAGACAGATTGAAAAACATCAAACATGAACTGGACGCGATAGACGATCAGGACAAGAAGCTTCTGAAAGAAAAGGGAGGTCAGTAACCTATGGAGAATAACGGCAGCAGAAGAGCGCTCCCGTCAATTCCAGACCCGACAATTCTAACAACACAATCGTTAGAACGCGAGGTACAGCATCTTAAGGAGTTAGTTGAAACTCGCTTCAATGGTGGTGATAAAGCAATTAAACTTTTACAAGACGCTACCGACCTTTTTCCACAACAGGTCAAAGATGAAATTGAAACACTGCGGGCACTTCACAACGAGAGATTCCAAAGCGTTGCCACAAAATTTGCCGACAGCAAAGTTGCCGTGGATGCCGCGCTGCAAGCCGCCGATAAAGCAGGCACCAAGACTGAGGACAGTTTTACCAAACAGATAGACCAGATCGGGGAGCAAATTCGTGCTGGTGCAAAATCATCTGATGACAAAATTGATGACTTAGAAACTCGTCTAACCACTATCGAGGGACGTTCCTCTGGTCATGGAGAGACTTGGGGCTATGTCGTTGGTGCCGTTGGCATGATGATCGGTCTGTCGTCAGTAATTATTCTGGTTATGAGACTGACCGGACACTAAGGACAAATCATGAGGTTATACGGGCTTGATCATCACCATCAAGATAATCCAATGCAGGGTGCCAGCGCATTGGATATAGAATGTTTTTACATGCTGGCCTACATCATCGAAAGGTTAGAAACTATGGCTACCCAGGCTCAAATCGACAAACTGAAAACTGACATTGTTGCGCTCATCGCGGCTGGCGTTGCCGAAATCACCGCTGCGGTTTCAACGGCTCAGAACGCTAGTCCTGATCCGGCGATTGATACGCTCGATACTCAGGTGACTGCTGCCACGCAGACGCTCACGGATGCAGCGGCCAAGCTGGTCCCGCCAACCGCGTAACTTAACCAAGGGACATGATCATGCTCGGAATTATCCTAATCGTCATTCTTGTTCTAGTTCTTATCGGTGGCGTTGGACCTTGGGGCTTGGGCGGCGGTCCAGGATACGGTTATGGGCATGGCCTCAATGGCGGGCTCGGGCTTATCTTGGTCATCGTCTTAGTTCTTGTTTTGCTCGGTAGATTCTGAGCCACCAACTACGTTCCTCCCGACTATAGCCGTCAGCCCTAACAAGCTGGCGGCTTTTTCTATGTGTGCAACCAGGAGAGACATGATGATCCGTTTCACCATCGCCTTGATAGCTCTGATTGCCTTCAGTTTTCCGGCGCAAGCTCGCCACCACCACCACTACCGACGCCATAGTTATCATCATCGCCATGTTGACGGGATGCCGGTTATTGCTTGGCAGCAAACGACTAGAGGGCAGATTGTAAGTCATCCTTCCGGTTGCCCCTCAAGGGCCTTCTGTGGGTGTGGGGTGTCGGTAAAGGTATTTGGTCATCCAGTGCGCGATCTTTTCCTCGCATCAAACTGGTTTAAGTTTCCTCATGCCTCACCAGCCCCCGGAATGGTCGCCGTCAGGAACCATCACGTCATGTATATTCAATCGGTGGATGCTAACGGCAATGCGGTAGTATATGACCCCAATAGCGGAGGACACCAAACCAGAATCCATATGCGCAGCCTAAGTGGTTATAGCGTTAGAAACCCGCATGGAGGGAGATACGCCAGTATGTGAGCGGACTGTCTTGTCTGAGAAAGCATTTTATATAGCATCCAAGACCCGCCGCCGATTGCAAAAGCGAACAACACCCAACCTATATATGTTTCCACCAGATCGGACCTTCTTAGGCGGTTTTGATTAGCGCGCGGTCATTGGCTTCAATAAGCAACCTTCTCAGACGCTCAATCTCGGCCACGAGTAACCGCTCAGATTTCATTGAAAGACAGCCAGTGTCGCGGTGACTAGCCTGATTGTTTACCTGTTCAATGACGGATTGAAGCTCTGACATGGCGGCCTCTATTGCGCTGCGGCGATAGCGCCGAACATCGACTGCGGCTTCTCACCTGGGACAACTTTCTTGACGCTGAAAATCACGTCGCCGAAGCCCTCGTGCTTTTTGGCAAACTCCTTGGCCTCGCTCATCGTGGGGAATATCTGTTCCCATGCGGGTCGGCTCTCGCCGTAAACCACTCGGTATCCGGCATTTTTGCTGCGATTAGGGTGGTTTGTCATTTTCGTATCTCCGCCCCTGAATACCCCGAGGCGCGGGCTATTGATAGCCCCTATATAAATGGCAGTTTCCAATAAGTCAACAACAATTACACAGGATCGACGCGATTTTTGTTGACATTGCCGGGTGGTGTCGCTAGTTTCCGAGCAATGAGAAAGTGGCCAAAACGACCTAAACCGCCCGAAGAGGGTAGCCCCCCTGTCTTGATAGGCTACGCCCGCGTTTCGACTGTGGATCAAAAGCTAGACTTGCAGCTTGACGCACTTCATGCGGCTGGCGTCGATGATGACCATTTATACATAGAAAAACTATCTGCCAGGGCCAAGCGCCGCCCCGAGCTTGATATGGCAATCAAGGATATACGCCCAGGCGACACGCTGCTGGTGTGGCGGCTCGACCGGCTGGCGCGGAATATGAAGGATCTTTACCAGCGACTTGGGCACATCAAGGACTCCGGTGGCAAGTTCAAGAGTCTACAGGAGACATTCGATTTCGACACCACTACCGGCCAGTTCGTTCTCGGTATCCTTGGGCTGGTGGCGCAGCTTGAAAGCCAGATGACCCAAGACCGCACCACGGCGGGGATGAAGGCCCGCAAGGATCGAGGCTTCACGCTTGGTCGAACGCCGACGATGGACGCTAAGTTGCAAGATAAATGCTTTGCTATGTTGAAAGCGGGCAAGTCCGTGGCGTTCGTGGCCGTCAAACTCAAGGTATCGAAGGCCACGATTTACGGATACTTCAAAGTCACACGAAAGAACGGCAAGGTTACGATAACCCGCCGTGGGAAATAGGAGCGCCCGTGCGTATCTCAATCATTCTTTCGCTGGCGCTTCTGGTTTCGGCTTGCGACACCACGCCGTTTGTCTGTGGGCTACTGCTTTTCAAACATCAGTGGTCGAAACAATGCGACACGAAGTAGGAGCGAGGCGATGAAGCAACGCAGATGGACGCCGGGTGGATGGGCAATCATGCTAACTTGGGGCCAAGGATTCGGTCTTGGTATATGGGCGGGCGGATCATGGATTGCATTTCGCGTGAATGGAATTGATCTGCTTCTTGGTCCCGTCACACTGACTATCCAGCCGCCGATTCCAACTTGGCTAAAAACTGAATAGGAGCGACTAGGTGAATAAGAAAATAAAGGCTGCTGTCGCTGCCGAGCGCAAGCGATGTGAGAAGATAATAGAGAATTGTGCCCGTAATTGTAGCTATGAAGAAAGGTTATTTGCGCTGTATGCTATCTCCAAAATCAGAACCGCCTAACATGAGCATGGCCGTGAAATATAAGACGCAATCTGAGGACCGGCCGGCAACTTGGCAAAAGTATGCGGCTGCGTTTGTGGCTATCGGGATTGCAGTAATAATCGTTTTGGCAACTCACTAAAGGAGCGCGGCGTGGCCGACCCACAGGCAGTTGCAGAAAAGATTGCGTCGAGGGCTGCGGAGCTTTGCGCCCCTCTCGAACTTGAAATGGCTTTGAGGAAATGGCCTGCAGAGTTTCGCGTCATCATGTGGAAAGCCGTTGCCGCTCACGCGAATGTTCTAGCGACCGACAACTCGAAATAGGAGCGCGGCGATGATCCGCATTACTCGTAAAGAACTGGCCCTGGTGATCGAGGCCGGAAATAGAAAGGCTCGACGCACTGGCAGCCGATTTGTTGTCGATTTGTCGCGCATTATCATTGTCGAAGAACCCAAATAGGAGGCGAGTATGGTCTGTGATCCCGGCTACGAACAATGCTACGAATACGAAAATCGGATCGAGCGTCTATGCCACGCATTGCGCGCCATCAAGACGCTGTGCGCTGGAGATAAAATACCAAACTGGAAAAACGATTGGGCGACGACCACAACGCGAGGCCGGATAATGGACCTCATTGATGTCGTTGTTCCAACTCAACAGAAAGCATCATAGGGGCCGAAATGACCGGGATGGAAATTGTGCTTGCGGCGGTTGTGGCTTCTGTCTTTCTCGCTTGGGCAACAGTCAACTGAGGAGCCGAATGTGCATCAGCAATCGTGGGAGCAACTATCTGACTTTGAGCGTCGATCATGTGCAACGAAGAAGCGATATTCGGTTGAGCCGCATTGTCGCTTCAACGAGCGCCCATATCCATGCGATGTTTGCGGCGGCTGGCACAAGGCAAGTCGATTTACAAGAGACGTTAAACCGAAATAGGAGTGCGGCGTTTATCGCCAGTAAACAACGCTCACATTAGAATATTGGTTGCCGTGTAGTCTCTCGGATTTCATTCACAAAATTCTGCAATTCTATCGTTCGCGCAAACCACTCGCCTCGGATACGCAAGTGAGAAAACCGCCTATGAAAAGCCTTTTCGTCCTCATGCTTTCCAGGAAGCACAGCAAGGATTTCCAACTTGACATGATTGGCGGCCTGTAGTTGCCGGAACCGATTATCGAAATAGGTTGTATATCCTATCTTTATAGCGACGCCATCGGTGATAAAATAAACACACCCCTTGTCGGCAAAAGTCATTTCAGGTCTGGCGTCTTCTGGCGCATTTGACCAAGTGAGCATGTCGGTTTGCAATTCTCTGCATTTCTGACTTATGCCATTGGCATCGGAATCTGATGGAGCTACACCTCTCCAAACGTGAAAGCTTTTCGGTAAATATCCAGGTTTAACGATGTCTGTTCTCGCCTGCCACCGAGCCTCCCACGCATTTTTGCGCGGCTTCCATGTCAGGCCCGGTGCATTTTCAATGCGCGGGACCGGCACAGCCTTGGCCTCGGTTGCCGTTATTTGCGCCTCGTTGACCACCATAATCTCCTGTAAATACTTGATTTCTTTTACCGTAACTCACTGAATCAAAACGTCGATTTAGGCGATTTCAACCCCTTGACTTGGTATTGTTCTGAATAATTTCCGTTACCCGTTCACTGCCCGTTCTTGGCGTCTCCGCTTGCGTCGCTCAAGCTCGTTCTTGAGACGCATCCATTCCGCCGAGTGGCGGGCCCAAGCATCAGACCCGCTACCTTCAAGACTTTTAGGCGCGTTGTGCGCGCGCGCTCTCGCCGCATCCGTCGCGGCTTCTAGTTGGAGGTCCGTAAGGTGGTCAAATTCCATTGTCGGCTCCTATTTCCCACGTTTTTGAGTTACTTGTTCGGTCCCCGTTCTATCGAGGAAATGTACCGCCGCCATCGCCATGTCGCCCTGATCGGCCAGCCGCGAATAGCGGGCCACCATAGCCTCACTCATGCCGAATACGTTGCTGATTTGCAGATCGGACAGGCCCCGCTTGCGGGCTCGCACCACGGCGGTCGCCCGCAGGCCATGCAGGACTAGGCCTGCCAGCGGCTTTAGGGCCTCGTTGCTATCCCGCTCCCGGTTCCAGGCGGTAGATAGGGCTGGTCGTGTATAGGGTTTGCCATCCGGCCTCAGATAAAACGGTCCAGGTCGGCGCTCCCATGAGGCTAAAACCGCCTCGAATTCGGAGCATATGAAGGGCACCCAAAGCCGTCTGCCGGTTTTCTGTTGGGTGACATTGATGCCCCGTCGCCAAATACCAGTTGTCGGACATAGCTTTTCCTCGATGTCAGTGGGAGACATTCTAACGGTGTCGGACCCGCGTTGCCCGGTATTGAGTGCCAGCGTGACCGCCCTTGCTAGATCGGGCCTAGCGTGCTGTTCGGCTAAGGCTACAAAGGCATCCGGCCACGGCTCATGCCCGCCATTGCTGCCGACAACCGATGTGCCCGTCATAAATGGCATGGGAACCAGATCGCGGACTACGGCAAACTTTTCTAGGGCCTTGAGCGCGGTTTTGGCGACCTGTTGCTTGCCGGGATACTCGGCCAAGCCGTCTAGGAAGCCCTGAATGATCGCTGGTCGCACGACCTGGACCGAACACCCGCCAAGGCCGCCTTCTTCCTCGGCCAAAAACAAAGCCCTGCCCCAACTGTAGCGAGTTGAATCAGCCTTACCCGTAAAGGCCGGGCTAGCCATAAACTGCCGGATGACGTGGGCGAATGAGCCGGGGATGATCCTACCCATTCGCAGCGGCCTTCTTGGTCGCATCGTACACTCTCCGAGCTAAGTCCCGCTCAGGCACTATACCAGAATCCGTATCTAGGTATTGCTCTACTTCCGACCATTTCCACATGCGCTTGCCGCCTTTGGCCTTGGCTGGCGGCAGGATTCCTTGCCTAACCCAAGTGTCCAGCGTCGTCTCGCTGATGCACAAGTGAGCGCATAGCGTCGGCGCGTCTTGCCAGGGGGGCGGATATGGTAACGACTTTGACATTGTTTTCGCTACGTTTTATTCAGAACTGTGGTCAATGATTGTCATTCGGCTGCCTCTGCCATGCGTTCTGCGTTGGCGTCAAAAACAGCTCGCGCAAAGCCCATCGGCGTAATGCTGCGGGTATCACCGCGCTCTGCACTCGGCGGCATCTTGTGCATCATGCTTCCAAGCGTCGGCTCAACGCGTGTTGGTTCGGAGAACATATCTCCAGGAGCCGCTTGCGGCGGCATGACAAACCCATTGCCGCACCAGATGCAGGTTTTCTTGGTATAGGGGTCGCCGTAGTCGCATGGGTCGAAAGCGAAGTCGGGGTCGCGCCAATATGTAGCCAGCACTCCGACTGGATTTTCCAGCATCCACGGCGCTTGGCTATCCTTGCAAAGCACCCGGCATTTTTCGACTATCTCAAGCCCCTCTATCAGCAGGCCAAGACCCTTGCTGCGGAACCATCGCGCACCACTGACGGCCAAGTGAGTGCATGGCGGGAACGCAAAGACAGCCGCTATTGGGGCGGCTATTTTCAGAATGGAAGTGCTTATTTGTCTCACGTCGCCCTGTATGTGAGTATGGTTAGGATGAGTCAGCGTGCTTTCCTGTAGATCAATCGTGATGGCTCTATAGCCAGCCTCAAGCCACGGCTTGACCATGTTGCCGGTTCTGTCGCAAAGGCTAAGGACTAAGCCGCGCAATTCCAACATCACAGCCCAGCCGGTTTGCCACAGCGGCGACAGTGCCAATTTTTTAGAAAAGTTTGCCCGCGCACCATGCGCTCTAACGCTTCCGTGCGAGAGCCAGGGATGTCTCCGATCCACCTATGCTGGCCGAGCAGGCAGAGTAGTTTTCCAATCATGCCGCGCTCCTAAATTGTTAGGATCATTAAACAGTTGTCACCGCTCTGTCTCTGGATACCGCCATGCGTACCAACGACGCAAAACATTGTTCCACCACCAGACTCTCATTCTTGTTTTAATCCAAAACCATTGCATTGCGTTCTCCGTCATTAACAGTCGATCAAGAATTGCCGTTCATGAATTCCCGGCCAGTTTGAGTTGCGCAGTAGCCGCTTCCGGCCACCATGCCTTCATCATCGAAAAGCCCTCGGATGTATTCCGCCAACCCTTTACGGGCGAGTGATCTAACCGAACGCTTAACCTGAATCCTGCCCAACCCTGTTCGTCTTGCGATTGTGCGAAAATAAAGGCAACTGGCATCGCTGTCGGAATACTCAACCAAAATCTTGAGGCATTTTCTTTCGCGGTCGCTGACTGTCACCGTCATTTGCTAGTCCTTACTGATCGTCTCTATGATCTGCTACTGGCACGTTTGCGTTTGTTGCCCGTTTGAAATCAACCATTCGTGCGCCATACTTTTTCATCAAATCATAGTGCCCTGGATGCAGACCATTTAGCTTGAACGCCCTTTGATAATCGACGGCGTACATAGCCAAGAAGGCTACAAGTTCATGTCCGCGCTTTTTCTTCGGTTTTGTCATTGTTCAATCATTAGCGCGGATGGTAAGAAGCTTTGCTCTTTGTGCGGCTTCCCCGCATTCACGCGCTTGGTAGTCTATTTCATTGAGAATTTGGATTAGGCTATTGAAGTTTTTGGATGAATAACCCTTCGTCTCCATCCAGCGATTGATGGCGTGCATCTCGCCCCCCTCATACGCGCGGACTTGCTCGGCGGCGGTGAGGGCCTGCTGCGCACACTCGCGATATTTTCCAGCCAATTCATCGTCAAGCGGCAATTCATGTGACGCGAACATATTGCGCATCATCGCGTCTGCTGCTGCCGTTACTTCCTTTTCCGTCGGCATGTCTCAATTCCTTATTCCGTATCAACGATTGAAGGATCAAATCTGTTTTCTAATTTTGCGGCACGTTCCAACGCCCTCCATCGCTCTTTCTGACGTTTTCGTTTAGCCTTCGATTTCTTGGTCCTGGCGTTTGCTTCCGGGCTAGATGGTGGCGTGTAGCTAGAAAATGCGCCCGCGCAGAGGGCAAACGCTAATGGAACGTAATCCCCTGGTGCGACGTTTAACGACCACCGCGCAAGTTTTTCGCTTAACCAAATTTGGACCCGATTCATCGGCGTTTATGTCCCGTTAGCGACGTGGATTTAGTGCATCGTTCAGAGCTTCTTGTAGGCTCTCAATCTCAGCAATAGCGAGAGCCATAACGTCTAGCGTCTGTTCAGTATTGAGACGCGCTGGGTGATAAGGGTCACCACTACGATCTGATTCCCAGGCTGGGTTTTGCAGACGTTCAATCACTGTCATTGGTTTGCTTGTCATCTTTGTTTCCTAATCATTTGCCGGTATTGTAACCGCGCCGTTCTAGCGCATCGTCTATTGCCTTAATCTCTGGATCGCCGGCTCCGTGGTTTCCTGGTCCGCAAAATCCCAAATTGATAAGTACGTCGCGCGTTGCCCGGAGAGCCGCGCATGTGCGCTCATAGTCCTTCTGAATGTCTATAATCAGGTCAATCTTGCTGTTGTTTTCGTCGCTCATGGGCCATACGCCAGCACTGGCAGTCCCTGATTTTTCCAATCCCAAATGAACCAAGCGTGATTGAAAGACGGCTGCCCCGTCGATCCTTCAATCCACCTAATGCGCTTGGTGAGAACTATCTTTTTGGAAAACTGCGGACATTTGCTGAATAAGTGCTGGCGAGTCTTGGCGTGGTCAAAATCAGTCCGTAACAGCATGGCAACGATGCCATCGGGCCTTGTGCGAGATAGAGCGCGTTCTATAAACTCCCGCGCTAGTTCGTATGGCGGATTAGTTATGATAGCCTCGCACGGAGGATCAATTTTAAAAAAATCCTCCCCAGTTTCCTTTATGTCAGAAGCAATTATTTCATACCCGGCGTTTTGTAAAACCCTAACCATTTTGCCTGATGCGCAGGCCGGTTCCCATCCAAATTTGAATGGAGGCAAATGAGGTAATAGCGCCTCCGTTACCCATTCCGGGGTTTCGTAAAGGTCGCGCTCTTTGCGCTCGTATCCGCTGTCACGCTGGCTCATAGTTTAGAACCGTTCTCAGTTGTTTGTCCGTTGTAACTGCTTACCCAGCACAAAGAATGTTCACCGGCTCGGCTGCCCGAAATGCCGCTTGGACAATTTTCTCGCCCTCGGCATGGTCGCCACTGATCGAGTAGAGCGCGAGCGCCCAAAGCTCAGGCTCGCAATCCACCCAAAAATTCTTTTCGCCAATCGCGTGCTGCCGCCTGTGGTCCTTGCCGCACAGAGGCAAAACAAACCTGTCATCAGGTTTGATACCAATCCCCGTGATCGGCTTGGCAATGCGGGCGTCTGCCCTTCTAAGGTGCGCAGCTTCCGTAGCCGTATCGTTAAGACACCGGATACAGGGCAGACCGCGAATAAATTGTAGGTGCTTTTCATTGTGCCTTCTCACTTAGCGTCCTCATTTAGCAATGCGATGGCGACTGCCTTCGGTGATGTGGCGTCGGGCCATCCGAGGGCGTTGTAGAGTTCGTGGGCGCGCTCCACTGGAATTTCGCATACGATCTGAATACACTTGCGGCCCATCACATTTTTGATGTTGCAGAAGTCAGCGCGGATGGCGGATTGATCGGTCATGCTGCTTTGCTCTTAGGTTGGAGGGTTGCGATTTGGACTTTTATGGCTTCGAGAAGTTCTGTCACGTCTGCCGTATCGAGTTCAAAGTCTCGCCGCACCTTTTTCTGATCTTCTGATCCCCACCACTCGCGGAGCCTTGTTTCGTCTTTGAATAAAACGATAGTTTTTTTGCAACTCTCGACAAATCTAACCTTGGAGGAATTTACTGGCGCTTCGTCTTGGACGTTGGTTTGTTCCTTATCGTAAAGAGCCAAACCAAATTGATTTCCGAAAGTCATAAGAGCGCGCTTCATGGCGTCGGTTTCGGCCTCTTTGGCTGCGCTTTCGTGCGCTTGCCCTAAGTCCCGATCTATGCCGTGACCTGCGCCGATGCCGTCGCGGTAGATATCTCCAACCGATACGCGAACCCGCGCCGTGTAGCTCACGCCCCATCCTGGTTTCTTTTCTGTGCCAATCTCGCGCTCGCGTTCTGCAACGCATTTGATTTCAACTGTCTCCCGGTTCCATCCATCAAAACCAAATATCCGGTTGGCTTCCTCAATCGCGCGCCATCCTTCGATATATGAGACGCTGCGCCCGCCCTGCTGGCGAGTTCTCACATGGGCGCGTTGAAGGGGAGCCTCAAGCAAACTCTTTTGGTCAGGATTGAACGTCATACCGACACCTTTTCCAATTGCTTCTTTCCCATTTCCGCCTTTGCGGCAGAAATAGCTT
>QGNH01001288.1_pt2 | contig 41731 bp, 38 predicted proteins | sample 1735481 | NCBI WGS metagenome assembly QGNH01 (sample SAMN09239004, study PRJNA386568) | Viral metagenome, whole genome shotgun sequencing project. | reverse complement strand
GAACTGTCACATCAGTGTTAAGCGACGAATCAGTGGCAATTCTGGGTAGAGATTCGGACTGAGTTGCAATATCAGTATTGACAGAAGTGTCCGTACTTGTTCGATTTTGAGTAAATGACCGTTGGACAGAATCAGTGCCAAGACTTACGTCGTTCGCAGTTCGAATACGAACGAACGTTCGACTTGCTGCGTCAGTAGTAAATGACGAATCTGCGGCACTTCGAATGAATGTTTGAACAGTTCGAGTTGTGGCATCCGTGTTCACTGAAGCATCAGCGGTAGTCCTACTTATCGTTCTTGTTCGAGTAGCAGCATCTGTATTGATTGAGTTATCACCAGCAGTTCTGACAAAAGCTTGAGTCCCACGAGTCGTAACATCAGTATTGACTGATGAATCTGTCGCTATTCGAATTGCTATTTGACTTTGTGACGCGCTGTCAGTGTTGATACTTGCGTCTGCCACAGAGCGAATAAATGCTTGAATCGCTCTGGANNACAGAAGAATCATTCGTTGATCGTACGAAAACTTGAATTGATCGAACAACAGCATCCGTGTTGATTGATGCATCAGCAGTAGTCCGAATGATCAATCTTGTGCGAGAAGCAGAATCAGTATTGATAGATACATCAGAGCATGTTCGTGCAAACGTCAGTTGCCGAATGACACTATCTGTATTGACTGACGCGTCAGTTACTGTTCTGACGAACGTTTGAGTTCGAATAACCGTGTCGGCAGTAAGAGACGTATCAGTTATCGTTCGAATCTCAACGAACGATCGAACCACAGCATCAGTGTTCAGTGCTGCATCTGTGGCACTTCGAATGAACGTTTGCACGGCACGAACTATCGCGTCCGTGTTGATGCTCGAATCAATCGCTGCACGGACAGCGGAACGAATTCTTACTGCTACATCAGTGTTGGTGCTAGAATCACTTATCGTTCTGATGAACGTTTGAACACTTCTAATAACTGCATCCGTATTGATTGATGTATCGGTTGCGACGCGGATTACGGTCAAAGATCGTATAGCATTGTCAGTGTTGACAGATGCGTCAGTTGCACTTCTTGCAAAGATTTGACTCGACCGCGCAGCAGAATCTGTGTTGATTGAGTTGTCCGTCGCCGTACGAACGAGCGTTTGCGCCGCTCGTATAGCTGCATCCGTATTGACAGAACTGTCACTAGCAACTCGAATCCAGATGAACGTACGAAGCACAGTATCCGTATTGACAGATGCGTCTGATGCTGTTCGGTTTACCAGCGGTGTTGTTGCAACATCTGCGTTGACTGAAGAATCTGCTACAGACCGAGCAAAAATGAAAGTACGTGCAACAGCATCGGTATTGATGCTTGCATCCGTTACTGTGCGTACAAATATCTGCATCGTACGAATAACGATGTCTGTGTTGATACTCGAATCGCTTGCGCTTCTGGCAAGTGCTAAGACCGAACGGACGACTACATCGGTATTGACCGATGAATCAGTTGCAGTCCTTGCTATTATGAACGAATGTGCAGCATTGTCCGTGTTCACTGATGAATCGGCTGTTGTGCGAATGAAGATAATTGTTGCTCGAGTAACGACATCCGTATTGATTGATGAATCAGTAGTAGTTCGAAGTTTGACGAACGAACGAACTACGGAATCAGTATTCAAACTTGCGTCTGTTGCGGTGCGGATGAAGATTTGAACACTTCTAACGGCTGCATCAGTGTTGATTGATGAATCAGTTGCCGTTTGAGTAATCGCGACAATTCGAACTGCAGCATCTGCGTTGAGAGAAGTGTCTGTAGCCGTTCTAGTAAATATCAGAGGCCCTCTAGTGACAGAATCCGTGTTAGTTGAGGTATCCGTTGTGGCGCGACTAAATATTTGAACGTTGCGCGATACAGAATCCGTGTTTATTGACGAATCAGTAGTAGTTCTGACACGCGAAATCGTTCTTGCAGCTACATCTGTATTGACGGAACTATCTGTCGCTACGCGGATGAAAATTTGAACTGCTCGTACGACTGCATCCGTGTTGATACTTGAATCACTAGCAGCACGAATAAAGACTTTGGTAGCCGTTACGACATCAGTATTGGCACTCGAATCTGACGCGGCTCTGACTAATGTTTGAACTGATCTAATGATTGCATCTGTATTCACTGAAGCATCAGTTGCCGAACGTGTTCGTCCTTGGATGCGAGTTACTGCATCAGTATTGATGCTAGAATCCGTTGCTGTTCTAGTGAAGACTTGAATTGCGCGAATAATGGCATCGGTGTTGACGGAATTGTCCGTGGTCGTACGAATAAGTGTTTGAGTAGTTCGAGTAGTAGCATCAGTATTGACGGAACTGTCCGTAGTTGTACGAATTTGAGCAAATGTACGAGTTGCAGCATCAGTGTTAAGTGAAAAATCAGTAGCAAATCTTGTCGGACCGTAGGTGCGGACTACCGCATCAGTGTTGACACTCGAATCGGTCGCGGTCCTAGTGAATCGCTGCGGCGCGCGACCTTGCCCGAGATACGCCTGCCCTAGGTAATTGGAGCCGAGGGGCATGTATTACAACTCCGCGCTAAGCCCAAGCCATGAAGTTTGGTTTGCATTTGAATGCAAAGTAGTTGCGTTACCTGCAACCATTCCGGAAGCAACGGTGATTGCAATGTCTGCATTAGCGGGTGTACTTCTATTCATAGCAATAGCAGTCACCGACGTACCAGTTCCGTTCGCTGAATCAATCGCAAACCCCGATGCAGTTGATGAGGTGAACGTCGCTGGTGCGGCTCTCATAGTCACCGGGAAATTGATATAACAGACTGCATTTGTAACGGCTATGCACTGACCCGCTCCATAGACGTTATAAACGTCACTGGCCTGCGCACTATTGGCTTCATAATAGTAACGTTGGCACAACGCCAACTCTCCCTCGATGCTTCCCCCGGACCTGGAAAACGGTGTCATGACGGAACCGAGTTCGAGTTGTACTCCGGTCACGTTGAACTGTCCGGTGCTGACTATGTCCGTTGCCGATGAGAATTGAACGGCCAACGACGTCGCGGTGGAGGGGACGGTGAAGGTAGCGGTTCCTTGCGTCCAGGCGGATTCGTTCGTTATGGCACCAGTCGAAGTATTGACGTTCAACCCTGCGGTGATCGTGATGGCAGTCCCGGCGTTCAAGAGATTTGCGTCGGTCCCAGTGGAGTAGCGAAGTGACACCGTGACGGCATTCGTGAAGTTCACTGGCATCTTATACAGGAATGAGAGCGTGACGACCTGATTCTGAAATGGAATGACGTTATTGGTCTCAATCGACTGGGCGAGATACCACGTCGAACTGGTGGCACTCGTTTCTGTCACCGACTGAAAGTAACGGAATTGCGCAGGCGGTGACGACGACGATTGAGCGAATGTCGTGTTGCTCCCCGAGGACTGGAAGCACCAGCGGTCGAGTCCGTAGGTCGTTGAACCTGAACCCGAGAACGAAGTCCCGCGCTGGGCTATCTCCATCCCGCCATTGATGATGGCGTTCTTGCCCGCGTAGGAGGCGTTGGAGACAGCGACTAGTTGGGATAGTAGGTTCGCCGTGACCGCATTGTCCACTGCCCAACCGACAGCAACTGTCTGCGCGGTCGTCCCGTACTGCGCGCGAACAATCGTTAGCGTGTCAGTCGAGACGAGCGTACAACGAGCAATCTCCGCATTCTTATTCGTACCGAAGAATAACGGCAATTGACCGACCGGGCAGAGTACGACGTCGAATGAACCAGTCGCCGGGAACTTCGCGCCGTCACCCGCTGCAACTACCAACGTAAGTCCTGACGTCGCTGGTGAAGGTGCCGTGGCTACCGTCGAATAGCCCCCATTGACGAGGGTGTCCATCGACTAAGACCCTGTGACGGTGTCCGTGATCGTGAGTGCGTCGCCGGAAATGGTAAGAGTCGCTGTTGCATTCAGCAACGTCTCAAACCACATATTGATCGTCGAAGCGACCACCATTGAGTTGAACAGACCCATCTTCGCAATGGTGACTGGAAGTGAGTCAGAACCGTTCGCAGTAAATGTGTTGGCCGACGTGTACGTGTTCGTGCCGGCCGAGTGCGCGTACGTGGTGACGGCTCGAACAAGTCCACCGCCACCAGTAACGATTTCTGATGGCAACTGAGTGTCTGTGGCTCCTGCCGCTGTCGCGTTCGCGGTGATTCCCATGAACTGCGCCGGTGAGACAGCCTGAACAATCGTAAACTTGTCAGTTGCGCCAGGTGTGGTGGCAGCAGCACCACCAGGAGTGGCGGGGTTGTACCAACGGTCGACAGTCAAGACTGAAGTTGTGTTCGACTGGATGTTTCCCCAAACTCCAGTCGAGTTGTCCACCACGATCATTCCGATGTACGCAGATGCGGTGAACGGTGTGCCCGTTCCAGTAATCGACGTTGTACCAGCCGCAGTTGCTGTTTGCTGCGCAAGAACTACTTGCGAACGACCCTGGCCCTGGGCCCACATGTCTCGGCCAGTGTTGACCAAGAGATTCGTGATGTCCTTGATAAGAGCGACTGCTGGCGAAACTGAAGGAGGAGTCGACCCAGGAGGGCCAAACTGCGTGTGATGCGTTAAGAACAAGTCATCTGGTCGACCGTAAGGAACTTCGTAGTAAGCAGAAAGCAACTTACCGAAGTCTGGATCGTCGGACCATACCCACGTCGGACGTGCGTCCGTTGAGTTCGCCATCCACGAACCGTCTGGGTGCACCAAGTCGCAAAGGGCGGCAGCGCCAGCTCCTTCAGTAACGCCAGCACCGTCAAAGTTCGTGACGCCCTTGTTCATAATGACAGATTCGTACAAGTGTGTCTTGAACTTCGGAATTTCAATGCCACTGTCATGGAGTCCAGCATTCACATGGCCAACAGTGGCATACGTGACCGTAGGTGCTCCACCAAGCCGGTCAAGATGCGAAACCATTTCTCCAGTCTTCTCATCCCGGAAGGCTGCGGACTTGTTACCGAGTTCTACGAAAATAAATCTCCTATGCGGTGGACAACAACCATTACTTTGAATATTAACATCCGAAGCACTGTATTTTTATGAGACAGTAAGCGTAAGTCCCGTTAGCGCTGGGATACTTGGTGTGATTCCAGCGCCGCTAATTGTCAAATGCTTTGAAAGGTACGCAAATGAGATTACATTGCCGCCGCTGTACGCGTCATGAAATGTGACTGCGGCAAGAGTACCCCATGCAACATATGATGTCGCAAACCCGATGATATTCGCATTTGTGCCTACGGTCGGGTTTGAACCGCTTGGCGAAGGAAAATTTGTTTGATTGTTGTCATACTCAACTCGTGCATATTCTGATGCAGAAACTTCGTTAAAGACTGGCGTAGAACTCAGCCAAAACGGTGATGTTGTTGACGCAACATCTTGCCAGATGACACTGCCGTCAAGTATCGTTCCACCAGATACGACAGCGTCCCAATTTGGCTCAGCTACATCGGTTGTCCCTGCTGTTGAACAGACAAAAATTCTATTAGTGCCAGTTCCTGGTTCGCTAAATGTGTCAAATGCTGTTGGGATAATTACTGCGCCATTCGCGATGCTTTGACTTGCTCCAGGATAGATCTCACTTGTCTGCAGCCCGACGTAGTATATTGCTGGAGCAGCGACTCCACCGAATACTGCTGGATAGGCGACTGCAGTCTCGCCTTCGTAAGTGAGTGGTGACATCGATTACAACCTTACATCGTAGTAGCGAGCATCATCTGCAGGAAACACTCCAGTGTCTGCCTCGTCAGGAATCAACCCCATGCAGCGGTGCGCGAGGGTTGACGCAGTCGAACAAACCATGCTGTTGCCGATACTCATCGCGACTTCGAAAAATGGGATGAACACACCGACAATCATAGTTGCGATTGAGAGCCAGCCATATTTGTTACCAACTGCCCATCTACCGAATGCTGCCGCATTTGCTCGCTGTTCAACATTCGCTTTTGTCGGGTGTACGACGGCGTATCGCAAATCAGCATAGCGACGAAGACCAACGATGACTCCGCCGCCAGACGGTTGCATCTGGGAGACGAGAGCGTCCTTCCCGCCAACGACGACAATCATCGCATGATTCGTTTCGCAGTACGCTTTGTCGTACTCCTTTCGCCGCATGATGACACGAAGCATCCAATATTTGATTCGTTGTCCGAAGCGAATCAATTTCGCGGAGATATGCGCATGCTTGACAAGAATCATGTCCCCGGCTTCAGTTGTTTCACAATGCTCGCCAAAGTCATAAATTGCAACGGTCGCTTCAGGGACTACAGCTTGCTTTCTCACGATTTTTTGTTTTCATTTTTGATACGTGTTATTGGGATCTTCTTTTCTTCAACCCAGACGCCAGTTGCTTTTGCGAGTCGCTGCAACACGTCGCCAGGATTGTTCGTATCTCCACCGTTCGGCGTGACTTTGCTGTCAACATCTTCAATAGCTCTTGCGACACCAATGAGTGTGTTGACGATAGTCTCGAGAATTTCACCGTGATTCTCGAGTGTTGAATTCGCTTTTGTCATTCCAGTTTCGAGATTCCCCATTCGCTCATACGCCGGTGGAATAGGCTTTGTGAATCCTTCTACACCAGGCATGCCGTCTAGGAACAGTTCATGTCTTTGCCGTTCGAGACTTCTCTTATCGTACCACCTTTTAATTGGCTTGGCGAGGAACGCTGCAATGAAAGTTAACACAGCGACTGTTCCGACTACACCTTGCCAGAAATGGACCGAGTTGAAAACTGGTATCTTGCTGTTTTGAAGCGCTAAATGCAAAAGCACTAAATCTCCTGTCCGGGTTTGAGTAGGGTTTGCATCATGTCTTCAAGCGCTTTGATTCGTACTGCGGCAGGCGGCACAGCAAGTGTCATACCCGGCACTTCGTCTACACCATCTAGAAATCCGTTATGAAATTCGTCCTTCGCATCAAGTTCTTTCCGCATGCCTTCACGTTCAGCCTCGTGCTCTTTGTGCGCTAGAGCTCTTGGGTAAATGACACGAATGTAAAGTGTACCGACGCCGAGAAGGAGACCGACGACGGCTGAAAGATACGTAATCCAATTGGTGAAAGGATTATGTCCGACAACTGAGAGCATGGATGCGCCTTACGCCGCAGCCGGAAGATGCGCGTCCACGAGAGTATCCAGCACAGCAGTCATAGCAGCGAAATTGTAACCACTTCGCTCAGCAAGTTCCTTGGTGACGATGACCCAGCATTCGCCGATGCATTCGTTGTCCCAGTCAATAGTTGACTCTTCCCATGCGCCCCAAGTCCCGAACGTATCTCCTGTCGGACTGTACGCACCGAGAGCAATGTCATGACCTTCTTGCGGATCTGGAGTTTCGCCGTTTGCCGTCGTCCAAGGAAGACCTTCCTGGAACAGTTGTTCAGCGTCATCGGTGAGACTGACGGCAACGAGACATCCTTGGAACTCAATCATCGCACGATGAGCTCGAGCAGCAGCATTGTCGCCATTGATGAGACCAGACGATGCATTGACGTTGACTTCAGCAAATCCTTCGATGATTTTGTGCTGGTACAGCCAAAGCAACCAAGTTGCATTTGCAACTCCCTGGTCGGGATGAAGACCGCCTTCTCCCATCGCTCGACCGTACGCAAAATAGAGGCCTTCAGTGTACGCGGTGTGAGGAATTCGGAACCCAGGAACCCACGTCGTTTGACCGTTAATAGTCGAAATTGCTGCTTGCATCATGCGAATGTGCTCGGTAGCGGCTGGACCACAGTCGCCAAACTCATCATTGCCGAGCATCCCGATGTTTTCGAGACTGCAACGGACATCGCCGCTTGTTGGTAATGGCGGGAGTGGTGCAGTCGATTTGAATTTGTGAAGTTCGAGGTCCGGAAGATGAAGTTCATTGATGCGAACTCCGCGCTTCCCAGCTTGCCGTGCCGGACGAGGACTCTCATAGTGAATGTTCGCATATTCCGCCAGACCAGTAGTTGGAAATCCTGGAGGCGCCGCAAGGAACTGTTGATGAATCCAGTAGCGAACAGTCCATCCATTTCGCCGTGCGAGAAATGCGGCAGCTTGATTTGGAAGAAGCACCATTTTTGCCGCGGCCAATTGCTCAACCGTTGGTGGAACAACTGGTAGAGGCAGCGCAAGAGCTGGTCGTGTTGCGACGTCGTACTGAGTCGTGTCGTACGCGTACTTACCAACATCTTCGCCGGTAAACGGCGCTTGGAAGACCCAACCGTCTTCGATGAAAATCATTACATGGCCAGGTTCAGCCACCGTGCCGTCAGAGCCCGCAATGAAGAGCAAATCTCCAGGTTCGAGCTTTGCGTCCTTCGGAAGAACGTACAATTTGCATTGTTCGTACGTGGTGCGAGGAAGTTGGACATTTACATGAAGATATGCCTCTTCCGTAAGACCAGAGCAATCAAAACCTTCTGGTCCGGTGCCTCCCCAGATGTACGGTTTGCCGTTCTGAAGTTTTGCCCAATTTAATGCACCTACACCTGCCGTCTTCCGATCGAATGTCGCTATAAACCTCCTCAGGTCATGGAATCATTTTAACTTGATCAAGTGGCGCAATTTATCCTGGTTTTCACGTATATACACTGGGTAGGTTTCATCAATGTCAACTGTACGAAATCGGAATGTGCGACCGAGAACATCTTGACTGTTCGCTACTCGTTCGTCGATAAGTCGAATTGTCTCTGGTGTATTGAATTGAGTGTGGCCATATGACTTGATCTTGTCAATAATCATTTCAGTATCGCCGAGAAATGACCAATGCCAACCGCCCTTACCGATTGAATACGCCGGCATATGATGCGAGAAATTACCGTCATTGAGCAAATGATATGTGGAAGCGAGACAAACTCGTGTGCCACTCCACGGTTGCCCAATTTGTTCGACATTGAGAAACCGTTGAAATGGTCGCTGCATAAATCTGCAGAGCATTCCATATTTAAGTTCCGTTGTCATTCGATGAATTGCTTCGACACTCGGCATCTCATCGACATCGCTCATCATGATGAGAGCGTCAGACGAAATGCCGAACTCATCGAGATTGACTTTTGCTGTTTTCTGATACGTGTCTCTCTCCCACGGTGTGCCATCCGGTAATTCGACTTTATGTGTGAATACCTTTGGATGATCGTAAAGAGCCGCCAAACACTTCTTAGGGTTTCTCGTGAACGTTTCATCTGCCTCTTTGACAATGAATTTATCGACGATGTCTTCTAGAATGTGAACTCTCAAATCCAGAAGTTCAATTTCATTGTTGAAATGAAAGGTGTCGATAATTTCCATTACGTCAATGCTGTCACAGCGAAGAAAAGAGTGCAAGAAACTGTTGCACCGTACAGGTTGGTGCCAGGCGCATTCATGTCAATTAGTTCAATATCAAATTGATCATCATTTGCAGTATCAATTGGAGCGATTGATGCAAAAACTGGAGATGTTGAATACGTGACGTAAATATTTGTCATACCTGCTATTGCGCTACCATTTTTATCAATGTTGAGATTGTATTCAGTTCCAAGAATTCCAATGCCGCTGCTAAGTGTCTCTAATGCCCAAAACATTCCGCCAATAAGTTGCACATTCGTTGTTGGGTCAACTGGCATGAAAATTGGTGTTGGTCCAAAGTTCGAATACGGACCTGCACCGAATTTTGGTGGATGCACCCACGTAATTGGCACTGCTATTGTCGCTCCGCCAGCAACTGGACTGCCAGGGACAAGCGCAACCTCATTGTCATTGCCAGTGGACATCACAAAAAGACCACGTTGAGTAGTTTTTGGGATATTGCTTCTGCTCATGTCACTGCCGATAGTTTGATGTACAGAGTTGCTATAATTGGAGTGTACGGCGATCCTCCACCGAACCAGTTACGAGTCACTTCAATATTGAATTCATCATTATTTGCTACATCTACTGGCGGCGAAAGAATAGTAATAACTGGTGATGTGCTGTAACTAACCCAAAGATTAGTCAGTGCTGGAATCGCAGTACCATTCTGCGTGATGTTAAGTTCATACGAATTGTAGTAGTCAGTGGCTGTATCTTTTGCCCAACAAACTGCTTCGACTAGTTGCGCTGTAGTTTGCGCGCCAACGGGCATGAAACTTGGTGTGTATCCAAAGGCTGAAACTGGGCCACCAGTTCCGACGCTACTATCCAGTTCAGCCCATATGACAGGAAGTGGGGTTATGAATCCGCTGCTAGGAAGACTTGCTGGCACCCACGCAACTTCATCATCATTTCCAGTCGTCATCGCAAGATAGCCACGTTGGCCAGTTTTCGGGATTTTGCTTTCGCTCATGCCGTACTCACTGTCAGATAGAGAGTGACGATAATCGAATGATGAGAACCACCGCTGCTGTTGTACAGCATTTCAATATTGAATTCATCATTATTGTCGACATTGACAGGTGTAATTGGTACGAAAACTGGTGAGTTGTAAGACGCAACAATGATACTTGTAAGACCGGGCACTGCGATGCCATTCTGGGTGATGTTAATCGTGTACTCTGGCGTTCCGCCATCTTTCGACCAAGCAACAACTTCACTGAGTTGGACATGAGTTCCTGGCCCGACTGGCACGGAAACTGGCGCTGGTCCAAACAACGAGAGTAAGTATCGTGGCGGATCTCCTGTGTCTGCCCACAGCAAAGGAAGAGCCAAAGTGAATCCGCCAACGCCAATTCCTGCAGGTTGCCAGACAACCTCGTCATCGTTTCCGCTAGATGAAGCGAACAAGCCGCGTTGCTCGGTCTTCGGAATCTTGCTGAGTGATGTCGTGGTCATTACGTTCCTAGATAGACAACTGACATATAAGTCATGAAAAGACCTGTGATTGCTGTTGGATCTTGAATTCCCCAGATATAGACATTGCCAGGGCTTGCATATGCAGCTTTGATCGTGACGATGTCACCAGAGTTCAAATAGATGATGTCTGTCACAATTGCAGCTAAAGTGTATTGCGCTTCAGTCGCTGTCACAGCAAGTCCAGATGAGACGACGGTGCTATTGACAGCGATTGAAAGGCGTACATTTGTCGGTGGTGTTGGACTTACATACGGGGCAGTTAACGATTCGCTGAATGTTACGATGCTACTAATTTCATAGTAGCCACTAGCTTCTACTGCTACTCCATATGATCCTACGCTGATAACATTTTGCGTTTGGAAATTGTCCCATGGAACGAAAGTATTTGCTAGAGTCGAACCTGTCGTGCATGAAAGGTGTGCAAGAGTTTGCGGTCCCTTCGGTACTTTAGAAAAAAGATAGAGAAGTTCGCTATCCACTACGCTCCTGCGCTCATGTAAATTGCGGCCAAATACGTAAAACTGTACCCCGAGCCGAATGCATAAATTTGACCGCTATTCAATGGCGCGAACGCGGTAACCAAGATGCTAATGGTCTGATTTGCTGTTAAGTACACGAGGTCAGAGACAAGAACACTCCAATATTCAGACGGTGGGTTTTGCATGTTGATGCACGTACTTCTTGCAGTAAGAACGCCATCTACAAGGATGTCTGCGAATGCGTATGCCGTATTTACGGCGCCACTTAGTTCAACACGACAGATGATTCTGTAGTACCCAGCAATTGGGACAGTGATTCCGCTAGAACTTGCCACCATGCCGTTTGTTGAAAAAACTGCAGGTTGGTCCCAGTACAATTGCGTTTTAGTCACTCCAGCGTACGACAAGTCAAATGTGATGATGGTACCAGATGCAGAAGTAAGTCCATAGACGTACGGAAGTGCTGTTCCTCCGACTCCAGCAAGTTGATTCTTGTACGTGAAGGTCGTCGATGATGGCACCGTCAACACAGTTACTGGTGATGCATTGAATCCACTTGTGCCATTGAGATTTCCGCCTGTGATGACTGCTTGCGTTCCGCTAAGAAACGAGAAAGTTAGACCGTCAATGTAAGTAATTGGAATCTGAGTGCCATTGAATCCAGAAAGACCAGAGCCGTTGTAGCCAGCAACAGCGACACCGGCAGTATCTGAAGCACATGAGTACGTGAACGTGTTCGCATCTTGATACGTGATTGTCACACCAGTCTGGTCAAAACCTGACGTTCCTGTTGCGTAGCCGCTCGTAGACGAAGACGTGACGATAGTGGCATATTCAAATGTCAAACTATCGTCGATTGCAGTGATGACTTGAACTCCTCCAAGACCTGCCCCAGTCTCCCACTGGCCACCATAAAAGATCGATACTCCAGCGCCTGACGCGTACGGAATGACAAAGTAACCGGCACCGAGAGCACTAACGGTAAATGACGTATTGTAGGAAGAAACTGCGGTAATAACACCGCCAGTCCCATACGTTGGCGTTCCAGCTGTAGTCACATTGACGCTATTTGCGAATGAAACTGTTTTATAGACGTGTGAACTAACAGTGATTGACCCAATGCTAGAAATCACCCACGAACCATTAAAACCAGAAACCCCGTTCCATGTCGCTGGCGAAGGATTGAACGTGATTGATGAACTGAATGGCGCAGTGAACGTAAATTCGCCAGGATTCGGAACTGAAGCAACAGTCCACGTGCCGTTGAATCGTGTCTGCGATGTTGGGCCAGTGATTCCATGAAGTGTGACGCTGCTGCCGACAGCAAGACTATGCGCTGTAAATGTAAGAACTGAAACTGTTGTCCCAGACGAAGCAATTTGAACCATCGTGCCGTGCGCGCGAAGTCCAGTGAGTTCAATGTTTGTTCCAGAAGTAAACTCTGGAGGAAGCGTTCCGTATGAAGTAATAGCTGTCGCGGTTGTTCCGTTACCAGTAACTATTGCGGCATGCAACGTCGGCGAAAGAAGACTTGCATCGAATCCATTGCCAGTAATCGTGACTGAATCTCCGATGTTCGGCAAGTTCGGAGAGTACACTTCAGAGTTTCCGCTCGTCGGCGAATTCGAGTAAATTTGAGCAATCGAACCGTCACCAGCCGGAACACTGATAGTTACATTTTGACCATCGATGAACGTATGCGGAGAAGTCGTCACAACGGTCGCAGTTGTGCCGTCAGCAGTGACAGACGAGATACCAACAGTGATGGAAGAAGGCACACCAGCAACAGTGTATCCGATGTCGATACTCGCACTATCCGCGAATCCATGCGGTTCAGTTGTGACAATTGTCGCAGTTGAACCGTCGCCAGTTGCGTCAGCATCAGTGAATACTGCAGTGTTGTTCGCGATGACAACAGTTCCTTGGTCGACAAGAGCATGCGGTTGAGCGCATGCAACTGTTGCCGTCGTTCCATCACCAGTGATCGTCGTGATTGCAGACTCAGTGAGATTGTTCTCAATAGTCATAATCTCACCAACTGCGATTCCATGCGGAGCAACTGTTGTCACGAGCGCTGTTGAAGAGCCGAGAGCTGCATCTATGTTTGCTATTCCAATATTAGTTTGGCTTTCAGTGACAAGAAACTCGCCACTGATTCCGATACGAGCAACTGGAATTCTCTTTCGATTCGCTATTGCAAGAAAATATTCGAGTTCAGCGTCCATTTGAAATCCATTCTAAGCACATATGTACGCCAAAGAGAAGAACGTCTCATGATCATTTGCATATGAATAAAGTGAACCAGATGGAATGCTACCGAATGCCTCTGCACTGACAGTTCCACCTTGATCAATGTAGAGAACGTCAGATACCACACTAGCATACGGGCCGGCACTTGTTGTGTCAACGTAGTACATTTCACTGCCGCGACTTGTCAAAATACCGTCGACTAAGACACTAATAATTCCCATTGTGTTTGCAAGTGGGTCGGTGTACCCAGTACTAGCACTTCCAAACGTCATAGTCGCATTCACTAAGTAGTACCCTTGCAACGGCACAGTGAAACCTGCCGGTCCGGAGACCATGTTGTTGATTGCGAAATCAAATGTGTCCCAAATGACTGGCACGGTTGAGGATGCTGTCGTAACGAGTTGGTTAGTGACATTCTGCGATATACGTCCAATCGGATTCCCTACTACAGTCGTCTGCGAAATTAAGTAGAGAAGTTTTGAATTCATGATGCCAACTCTTGTATCGATGAGACAATTGCTTGTGGTTGATTATTGAATCCGCTCAAACCGTCGTATTCCAGCGCAGCGACAGAAACTGTATTGTTGATTCCGAGTGGATCATACGTGACATCAGCAACGTAAAGAAGCAAGTCATTCGGTGAACTGTACTTCGCAATTGTCCACTGAGTATCGGTGCCATCTTCAAATAGACCGATGAAACTCGGATATGCAATGTGAGACGATGCATAATATGTGAAGTCTAGCATTGCGTCGCCACTCTTAAATATGTTTGACCATCCGTTCGGAGTTTTAACAACCATCGGTGGAAATTGGTAGTTGAGAATCGGCGCTAAATCGGTGTCTGGCGTGTACATATTGATGTTTTGAAGACCAATGTTCACACCGAAATTCGTTCGTGGAGTTCCCGCTGCTGTGATGACGAGAAACGTATTTGACGCAATCGGTGGCATAGGAATGTCGAGCCACGTTGTCGGATAGAGCCATGCTGCAAATCCATAACTTGAGAGAACTGAGCACGTGCCGTCATCATTTTCAAATACTGCTGCGTTCACTAGAGCATCATACGCAAGAATACCACTGTAGAACGTAGGAAGTGAATTGATGTTGTCACTGATACCGAATCCATCCGGTGTAAGTCCAATAACTGACGTATTCGTCACGACATTGTTGTAGCCAACACCGAGAATCAATTGGTTGCCGACAGAAGAGAAAACTGGATTGTGATATTGCGAAATTACACATGTCCAGTTACCAGTATTGATATCGCCAGCGCTATCAATCCACACTGGAATGCTATAAAGCGTCAAGTACGTAAGATTTGTCGTGTCTCGAGCATAGATGCAACTATTCTGGCAGAAACTGTACATCCCTGCCGATGTGTTTGCGGTACCTTGGCTCGTAGCAAATGGAATCGGTGCTGTCTGGACGAAATCGACAAGTGCTCCTGTTGTTGTCGCGATGTATGTGTAATAGCAAGTGAATTGCTGAACACCGTTTGAAATTCCACCAATGATGAAAACATAGTCAATTGAGTCAAGTGTGCAAACAGCAAGCGACGGTAGCGCATCTTGCGGTAGTAGATTGTATGCTGGAAAATTGAACGTCACATCAGTCGGCACAGTCGGTTGGACAATCCCCCAAGTGCCCATGACTGTTCCGTCTTGCGGAAGCGATGCGGAATACAATGTGCCAGACGGTCCTATTGCGTAGAGAGTTTCACTGGCTGGAGCGTAGACAAGAGCACAGTTATATTCAGGAAGTGAATCTCCAGTCGTCCAAGGACCGATGCTTCCAGCCAAGTACGTCGCGTAATACGTCGTGTTAAGACTTGTTGCGGCACCATTCACTGAAGCCGCATTTATCGCCGTTGTTGTGTCTGATGTAAGAGTGTTCTGCGCGACAACATAAATACCAGCGCTGATGTATTGAGTTTGGAGCGATGCAGAGATTGCCACGGTCGCACCGGCAGAATACAGTGTTCCAGACGGGTCAGCGATATCACCAAACTCAACACTGCATCCAAGCAAGTTGTTGCTCAAATCAACTCCAGTATACGACAATGTAGCGATAGAAATTCCCGATGTGAGAACGATAGTTCCACCACTTACTGGAAAACTAGTGTTGTCCATCACACCAATTAGTTGGTCTACAAAACTAGAAGAAAGTGTGACATCAGTCGTCGTAGCAGTAGTGAGAGTTGTCACAGGAACGAACGACGTTGGAAGAGTATAGAAGTCACTCGGCATGAATTCATTTGCGTCTGGCCACGCACTAGATTGCAACGAATTGATGAACTCTTTCGGGATCAAAATTGAAAAAGAGTCATTGCCGTCTGGCGCATATGTAGAAGTACCAAAAAGAGGTTCATAACCCTGGAATGAGACAACAAGATCACATGCTGACGAATATTGTTGCATATCAACATTACTGTTCTGCGTGAGTTGCGAATACGAAATTGGAAGACGAAGACGAGTTCCACCGCCAAATGAAGTTGTGCCGTCTGTCAAAGCTTGAGCCACAGCAAATACGTTCGTGCCGTCAACACCGATCCATCCCATAGATGCCGATGAACCGTATGGCCCACCGAATGTCATTGGAAGTGCGTTTGTCGCTCCAACATCAAATCCAGCGAGAGTACCGTCAGCATAAGACGCACTCGAAGCATGGACAACAAGATGCTGATCGATGTCCGCGGAACTTACTTCATTCCCTTGAGAAATCGAATGCCACGTCGAATTTTCGATTGCACCGCTGTCTGGAATTGGAGGAGCAGGAAATGAATCTGGATCGCTGCTGCCGAGATAGGAATCTCCAAGATAGTCGGTTCCTAATGGCATTTAGACGCTCGTGACAGTTTCCCAGGCAGACAGACCACCGATACGAAGTTTATGCAAAGTGGTGTCGTAGTACATACCGCCCTCTACGTATGCTGGGGCGCCAGATGTTGCATGCTGCATCGGTAAAAAGACTCCTGCGGCACCAGTACTACCTGCGTAGAACGCATTCAATCCTTTCCAACCGGATGCAAGAGACCAGTCGCCAGTCCCCGAAGATTGCGCGACCCACTGTGCAAAGTTTGTCACATCGACACACCAGTCACCAGCCGCGATCGCGGAAATAGATGTCGTGTTCGGATCACCAGCAGAAATGAAAAGATTGAATGAACCCATCCCAGTAATAGTCACAGTGATGTAGTTATCTGTCACAGTAAACCCGCTAGCAACGCCAGAAAGCAATTGTGCTTGTTCGCCTGCGCCAAGAGCTGCTAATATGACTGAAGCAAATCCAGCACCGCCAGTGATAAATGACAAACCGCCGTTGGCACCATTATTGCCGCCGAGACTTAGCCAATCAGCATCAGTGGTTCCAGTTGCGATGAAAGTACCGTCAGTTGCATCATCACGATAAAGAGCATAGATCGCATAAGGAACGACGACACCGACTGGACTTCCAGTCCCGATTTGATACCATGGTGGAAGTGCTGCATCAGGAAGACCGTGGTTGTGGTCTTCACGAGCAACTGATGAAGAAGTGCCGACAACTGGTGAAGCCCCAAACGAATCTGGTCCAACAACACTTGTAGCAAGCGGAGCAACAGCTGCGAGAATCTGCATAAGCAAATTCTTTGTGATGTTGTTCTCCACGGTCCAACCAACTGCTATTACTTGTAGATTTGAACCGTATGCCCCTCGAGTAATCGTTAATGTGTCACCAGACACGTTCGTGCATACGCCGAGTTCCGAATTCGACCATGTGGACTTGACGCCAGGGGGCGACATTGTCACGTCAAACGGAGGCGTAGGATAGTATGCACCTTCTCCACTTTGCACAACAAGTGACCTACCCGTTATTTGTGGCGATGGCGCAACCGCGACGGTAGAGGCAGCGAAGTCTGCTAAATCATCAACCATAATTCCTTCCTAGTAGACATAGACTGGCGCATCCGCTGGGTTATACGAGAGTGTTCTCGCAGATGAAATACCAAGCGCAGGCGGCGACCAAATCGTGTTGGAATTTGCGAACATGCCGACGAGACCGACGTAATGGTTGTCTCCACCAGTAAGACTTCCTGTGACATTTATCGTCAATTGAGCTATTGCGGCGTTAATCGGCGCGATCGCGTTCACGTTGTACGCAAACGTGAACTCATCAATTGCGGTTTGCACAACAGGAACTCCAACTGTAGTCGAAATAAAAGTCGGTGTGCCTGTGTACCATGAAATGTCAACACTGATTTCTTGCAAAGATGATGCAGGTGCTATCGCAATAACAGCCGAATAACTACTGCTGTAATTTACTGCAATGTACTCGTTCAATCCTGCAGGGTCAGGCAACGCTAGTGTTGAAACTGACATTGATGAAACAGAGCCAGTTGCTTGCATTTGCATCGAATGGCCGCCGACAAGAGCGATTCCAGTTGCTTGAATGACTGTGCAATTCACTGGAGGGCCAAGCGAAAATGAACCAAGTGAAGCGCCAAAACTTGCGTCGTCTCGACAAAGCATATTGAACGGTCCAGATGCTGCTTTTTGCGCCCATTCTTGCGCGTAGACAATGAGATTGTCAAAATTGTACTGGTAGTTTTTGTGCAACTGAGGGCCGAGAAGATTTCCTGCATTGAAGACATCTTCAGTGACGTTCACAAGATTTTGTGTGCTAGCTGACGAAGTTTGTGCCGCTGAGTAGAGCGCAATTGCGTAGCCATATGATTGCCCAACCCATGCTGTCCCATTAAATGTGTACGCGCCAGTCACATCAGTTGAATGCAACAGCTTGAAATCATTTATACTCGGAAAAAGAGATCCTGGAGGACCTCCACTAATAACAGATAGCGGAGAGAACACGATATTGTAAAACGTTGATGCAGTCATGTCATATGGAAGAGGAAATCCCCATGTTGAAACATCCGTAGGATAACTTCCTGGCATCCATTCTGCTGGAATGTAGCATGAAGCAAGAATATTTCCAGTTGGACCAGCTCCACTGTCAGTCTGCAACGTGAGAAAAACATCGCATCCTGCATTGTCTATTCCTGCGGCAGGTGCTATCCAACCCAAAGTTGTTGGACTACTTGGTGATTCAAATCGAAATGCTAATTGCCCGTTATCTCCAATACCATCTACAGACCCAGCCGGGGTCACTGTGTTGAACTGTGTGCCTTGGTATGTAAAATCAGCAGAATGAAGAGCAAGAAACTGATTGACTTGACCAGCCAGCATCGGTTGACCTGGAGTAGCCGCGGACCATTTTGGAGTCGTCATTACCAGGACACCGCGTAAAGAGAAAGTTGCAGCGAGAGAATAAGACTTTGACCGGCTGGCCACGTCGCTAGCGGGTTGAACGCAGCATGATCAAGCAGATCACCGTTATTCGTGATGTCTTCAGCTAATGTGAAAACTCCAGCTTCTGTTAGAACGTAATCCGCGCCAGAATTGTTGATAGGAAATTGGAATTGCCATACTGCTTGACCGGGATTAGCTCCAAGAGCAGGAACGAATCCAGATGCTGTTGCCGTTGTTCGAGTGATCTCGTTGACTAATTGAATATCTGAGACTGAAGGAGGATTTGTCGTGACATCACCTGTGCCTAGAGCTCCGTAAATCGGTGTGATGACGTAAGGAGAGGTCCCAATTTCGTCTGCAATATCCTGCACTCCAAGGTACGAAAGAGCTCCAGCAACGTCAGTGAGTCCAGCGATGCAAACTGTGTTATCGGTTTCCCATCTAGCAGTACGATTGTTGCCGTCGAAGGTCTCAAGAGTGAACCTACCTTTGATGTCAAGTCCTACCCTCATTGCCAAGCACCTTGCGCATAAATGAATCCGCCGTCGTAGATTAAATCATTCAAATCAAATGCAGTGAACGCATTATCTACGAGAATCATACCATCGGAAGAAGTGACGAAGTTATAGAGAACGTCAGGAGTATCTCCACCAGTAGACGTCGGATCAGTGTTTGAAAATATGGCATCGTTTAGCGCTCCAAGAGCATCTTGAACGGTGTACGCTCGTTGCCCAGTTGCTGGACTGTAGTACTGTTGAGGAGACGACGGTTGAACTGCATTGAATCCAGTGGTTGAAAATGTGATTGACAGTGTTGCATTGATGTCGGTCATTGGACTCGCACCGCCGTTACTTGCCATTGACGGAATCCACCCTGAGTGAACGTCACCGTCTGTTGAGTGATCATGAACTTTGCATGAAGACCAGGAGCAAATCCTCGTTGCGAATCAAGAAGAAATTGGCTATCAAGAATGAACGTCATACCAGCTCGCCAAACGCCAATCCATTCTGGCGACGTGTAAAATTGGATCTTTTCTTGCGGATGTCCGTACTCAGCAAGTTCTCTTGCGCCGCGTTGATGAGCCGCAGCCGTTGAGTCAAGAGATGTTGCGCTCACTACTGTCGCAAATACACCACGGTTTGGCCCACCGATTGCATTCTGTGACTGCTTGAGGTCCACCTGGGCAGTTATCGTCAATTTGTACCTATACCACAAGGAGATTTTTGCTCCAGCCCCTGGGGTCACTCCAAAGTTTGGAGTGACTGCAAGAACCCATGAACCATTCGGATTTTGTTGTATTGTCCACTGGTTAGTAACTGCGGTCGTGCCGTCGTAGATTGTGATAGTCTGTTGTACGCCATTGACAGTGACGACTGGTAGCGTTGTCTTTGTCGCTTTTGCTGTCGAAGCAGACTGGACCGTTGTATCTGGCACGTATGACATCTTGAACTCAGTCGTGCTACCGTCTCCAACAAAAGTGTCTAGCGGCTTCTCTTTCACAGTCGTCGTGATCGTCTTAGAAGCTCCAACAACAAGTGCTCGATTGTAGAGAGATGAACCGTCAAAGTCGTACGTAATCTTCTGGTTTAGGTCCATGTGGCATTCCGTGTACGAAAGAAGTCCAGCAGCAGTCGGTGTATCAGTGACCGTTACGCCAGAATCTGGTGCTTGCTGCTGATCATAGAAATGAAGATTCATTGTCGAATCGATGTACCAACCGTATGCACTTTGAGATGATGCCATCTTCGAAATCTTCTGAAGTGCTTTTGTCAGATTTGTGTAGTGAATGACGGTTCTATTAAGTGTCGGTCCCTTTTCGACGAAACCACCATTGACGATCGTGTTGGCTTGCACGCCGCAATTCGATTTCCGAACAACGTCAACAATCGCGTCTCCCATAGGAATACCTTCATACACTGCTTGCACGACTGATGCATTCGCGTAGCCGCCAGGGTCAACGCATGACAGATACCAGTCCATCTCACTCACACCGTTCAAAGACAACTGAGGGTGAGCGACATATCCGTAAAAAATGGATGCTCGGTCATCGTCTCCATAGTACGTTAATGCTGCCGTGTCGATGAGTTTCACAACAGAGAACGCGGGGATAACGAATGTCGGGTGCACAACCAAGTTTGGCGGTTCGCCACTTGCGTAATTGCCGTCAATCAAGTCAAACGTCGCCGTATCGCCTTGCCGACCAAAGTTTTGCGTCACTGAGATCTGGTTGTTTCCTCCACTGTATGCGAGTTTGTTTCCGTAGTTTACTGTCGGCTTATGTGGCGGCGTAATGTAACATGCGATTTGCGGGGCAAGATCTGGTGTAACTGGCATTAGTGATCCAATTTGACGCCGGCTTGCGGCAGTAATGTTCCAGTAATGTGTCGACCGAGTTCTCCAGCGAACTTGTCAAGTGAACCATAAACGGCACCTTGAACGTGAACATGAACGTGAGTGTCACCGCCTCCGCTCGTGCCCATAACGAATCTCGGTGCATTCACCATGCCACCAAGCGCTCGCATCTGCCCTCGTGTAAAGACCCCTTCTCCAGCTTGTAGAATCGCTGGAACGTCAGACCCAGGAGTTCCGTTGATGATTCCACCGTCATGATGAAACAAACTAGAGATTCCGTGCCCTATACCGCCGATAACTACACCCGCTCCGTGCACGACATCACCTGCATAACCAAGTCCCTTAGCGAGAAGTCCACCAATGCCAGGAATGTGTTTGATGGCATCCATGACTGCCTTACCAATTCCGCTCGCCAGGTTCTCGATGCCGCTGATAATTCGCTTCACGATGTTCTCACCAAAGTGAAGCATATCATCGAGCACGCCGTCAGCGAGCGAGAGAATTTTGCCAGGAAGTGCTGTGAAGAAGTCCCAAATTGCTTTTGCGCCAGCGACAATGCCTTTGCCCATATCCTTGACAGACGTTTCGCCAAAGTTGAGAAGCATGCTCCCAAGTTTGCTAATTGAACCGAGTATCTTCGACGGCATACCAGTGAAGAAGCTGATGATGTCGTGAACGCCTTTCGAAATGCCAGATGCGACCGTGTCAAAGACTGAAAGAACTGTATGCCAGATCGTCGTCCAGTGAGTGACGAGTTCTTTGACTGCAATGATGATAAGGCCAATGGGTCCGAGAACGACGAGTATGCCGATACCCAACGTATGAAAGATGTCTTTACCGACGCTAAGGAGCGTATCCCATGCTGCTTTGAGAAAGCCCCAGAAGTCATTCCATGCCGTCTTCAATGCATCCCATACTGCTGTTGCGACATCTTTAATCGCGCCCCAAACCGTCTTCCAGTGCTTCACCAGCTCATAGATGGCGATCGCAAGAAGTGCGATGGCAGCAACGATTGCGAGAACTGGAGCGCCAGCGGCATCAATTTCTGGAGCAGCGGCAAGCGATGCATCGCCGAGTGCTTCTGTTGCAGCGGCGCCCTCTCCTTGTGCGACAGCAAGACCTTCAGTTGAGCCAGCCAAGGCATCCTGTGTTCCGGCAGCTTCTTCGTTTGCCGCCTTCAGACCGGTCATCTTCGTGATTATGTCCTTGATGCCAGAGACGAGTTTTCCTCCGGCAGTCCATGCCTTCTGAACATCTTTTCCAAAGTTAACGAACGTGTTGCTCACGACGCTCATCACTTTGTGCGTCGCCCAAAGTACGGTAATAAGACCAGTGATTCCGCCAACGACAACCAGAATTTCGGCTGTAAGCTTCTTGTTCTTCTGAATCCAGTCAGCAATCGGTGTGACGATCTTGACGAACTCTTTCATGACTTTTTCGAGAATAGGCAGGAATGCTTGGCCGAGTTCGATGCGGACCATCTCGATTGCATGGTCGACTTTCTTCATGTCGGCTTCATAGTTATTCTGCGCTCGCCGTGATGCTTCTGTCATTGCTCGTTGATCGTTGATCGCCTTTGCTGCTTTTTCGTAACCAACTCCACCGGCGAGAATAGTCGGGAGAAGTGCTTTGGCTTGAGTGCCAAACAGAATCGTAGCAGCAGTCAGTTCTTTCGACTTGTTATGCATATCATTAAGCTTCGGACCAACCTTCGCGAGCACGCCAGCCAAACCAATGAAGTTGCCCTTACTGTTGAAGACACTTACTCCGAGATGCGACAACTCCTCTTGAACAGGCGAGAGTTTCAGCGCGTTGATTGTGCCGATGCTTGACTTTGCTTGAGTAGCAAGACCCTCGAACGACTTCAAATAACTCGCCATGACGGTGCCATGAAGTTCACCTTTGCCAAAATTCTTCATTTGTTGGTCAAATGCGGAAACTTTCTCTTTGCCGTCAAGAAGTGCTTTACCGTACTGCTGCAAATCTGGCGGAAGCTTCTTCAGCGCTGCGTCCATCTCACTCATCGTCGGCACTGTCAAGTGGCTCGTCTTCAAAAGCGTGTTCAGCGAACTGCTCAAGGCTTGAGATGCTCGGCGAGCATTCATACCGTGATCTGTCAAGTCAAGCATGAACGAGGCAGTTTGCTCAATGTTCGGAGCAAGAATGCCCAACTGACCCTTCAAACGAGTGATTTGCTGGGTTACCATATTCATGTTTTGGCCAGTGAGTCGACCTTCGTTGTAGAGCGCGGTTTCGCCAGCGGCTGCTTGCTTCAAACTGATGTGGTACTGCTGCATGATCTTTGCGAGGTTTGATGTGATAGTCGAGAGCGGTTGCCCAGATGCAGCAGCCGCTTGCATTGCGACATTCATGAACGCAACTGATTGCTTTACCGTCAAAGCATGACCAGCAACTTGGGTGAGTTGGCCGGCTACTTTTCCGAACGACTGCGTGATGTCACTCGCCGTGAATATTGATTTTGTCGACATGTCAAGAAATGCTTGACCAATGTTATTTGCAGCCTTCATTGAGATGTTTGCGCTATTCGCAACCGTGATGATGTCATCATTGAATTTAGAAGCAGCTTTAGCTGATTCATACGCAATTCCAATGATTCCGGCAGTGGCCACAGCGGCTGCGGGACCGATCTTGTCTAACTTAGTTCCTGCCGCTGCAAGAAAACCGGCGGACTCATCAGTTGACTTGTTCGCAAGATCTTGCGCCGCCATATTCTTTTCAGTCGCATCTCGAGCATCATGTTGCGCTTTTGTCGCTACAACAAGTGCACCCTCGTACTCTTTTGTTGCGGCTGCTTGGCGATCGAGTGCAGTGGCGTCGACATCACTCATATCCGACGCCGCGAGTGTCGCGTCTCTAAACTCTTTCTCTGCGATTGTTAGACGTTCAGTTGCTCCAGCGAGTTCAGTCATTCTTGCTTGGAGAATGCCAGCGGTTGTCTCTGGATCGCTCATGGCTGTCGTCATAAGGTCACCAGCCTCAGATGCGGTGCCTCCCATGTCCTTAAACAGGCCAGTTACACGTTCGACCTCATCAGAAATTCTCTGGCAAACGCCAACAACATTTTCCCGGGCTTCGATACCCATAAGAAGAGTAAGGTCTTGAAGTGCCATTATTTCTTCCGCGCCGCCTCAGCAGCATGCTTCTTCTGTTGATAGATTCGTTCTTTCGCGATCAGATCAGCAATTGTGACGTAGTCAAGAACCTCTGTGAAAGGCCTAGATTTGAGAGTCTCAAAGTTTAAGCCGACGTGCTCGTAGAGAGCGCTCTCAATCAGAAACTTCTGGAGCGACGGGTACTTCTCCAGTTGAACTTTCGTCCCCCGGAGACTCTGTTGAACCGTCATCACGAAACTGGAGCTCATCACCACTTGAGCGCGCCGAAGACGCTTTATTGACTCGGTTGTACAAGTCGATGAAAATCGATTGTGGGATTCGACGGATTGAATCATGCTTGGCCTTTTCTGGTTCGAGCGGAAGCAAGTCGCCGTCCTCGTCGGTCAAGTTCCAGTCAACAACCGCACGGAACACGAGTTCATGCTGATATGAAATTGTGTCTGGCGTCGCTGAAAGGTCGCCGCCTTTCATTGCCATCTTGCCGAAAAGAACTCGCTGAGCATGCTCGTAGTCATCCGCGGTAAGTGATGTTTTGATGTCAATCCAAAAAGCACCGTCATCCGTGACCTCAATGCGGTCAGGCGTGTTAAATAGTGCTAAGAAACCTTTTCCTGCCATGATTCTTCCTCTGTCTTTATATCGTTTGCGTCCTAGTAAGCAGTTGCAATTGCGTTGATGACGAGGACCGAAATCGAGTGAGGCGGAGATGCAGTCAAGTCGTACACCGCTTCAAAGTCCAGTGTCGACATAATGATACTGTCCATCTTCACGTCATCGGCGTACTTCGTCAGGAAAATCTTTGGCAATGTGACGGTCAACTCAGCACCAGTATCAGCATGCGTCCAATCTGCGACAAGAGCACCGTACGTACCGTCAATCATCTTGGTGTAGTAGCCCCAGTCGGTATCATCCAAACTGTCAAAGACCACGGTCAACGAACCAGTGATGTGCCTTGTGAGAGGCGACAGAAATTCAAGGTCATGCGACTGGTTGAACGTATACGTCGGCTTCAAACCGTTATCGATGTCGATGTTGATTGCAGTGACTTGCGCCGTGAGGTTGCCGAATAACGTAATCGAGGCCTCAGCAAAAACGAATGGATTCTCGTTGACGATTGTAATTGGCGAAGAAGGAGTATCGAGGACGTTGGCATCCTTGCCGATGAACGAAGCAGTGAACTCAGTTTCCGTGTCGCCAGTCGTTGCCTTGATGCTGTACTTACCGACTCGTGTTCCAGTGAACTGGAGCGACTGGTAACCACCGAGGTTTTTCTCAACCGTCAGCGAATTGAGAACGTTCGCTGGACTGAACGTGTGGTGGTAATGCGGACTCGTTCCAGTGACAACATCTGTGCCGATAGCCGCGGCCAAGATTTCCAGACCATTGGTTGGAAAGAACGGAGCACTGACGTCGCCTGCGTTCTTAAACTCACCGCGAAGGGAGAAGACATTGACGTCTCGAACACCCATGATGATTTGAGGAAAGAAGACACCAGGATCCCTTTCCAGGGTGACATCGGTGAACGGGACAAATGATGTAGGAACGACTGGAGTGCCAAACGTGGCCTCCGTTGCTACACCTACTGCAGATAGCGAACCGTACTGTTCAACGATGGTTGTGGGCAGAAACCTCTCTTAGTTACGTTGTTGGAGATTCGACGGTTGCATCCGCAGAATCCTCGTTGGTTGACTTTGAAGCGTTGTCCTCTGGTGAAGTGTTGGCAGGAGGCGGCGTAGTTGCTTCTTCTTTTTGCGGCGCCTTGGTTTTGACCGAGGTTCCATCAACTGTTTCGTACTCATTTGGAAAAGCATTGAGAAGACGTGCTGCTGTTGCATCGTCAATTTCAAAGACTTTTCCGTTCGTGAGTGCCGCAACATCAATCAGTGTCTTATCGACACTCCCTATGTAGCGAAGTTGAGCCATGTGTAGATATTACCTCATTAGGTTGTGATGATTGTGATTGAACTTTTGAAAGCTTCCATAATCACTGGTTCCAATTTTGCCGCGACTCGCTTATTGAAATCATTCCCTCGAGTCGAGCCGCGAATGACAGAACTAGCAAAAACGTAATCGCCGACTCCATTCTTCCAGCGCAATGCTAAAGTATTCTGCGGTTCGATGTTCGCGCCTCCTGCTGTTGGTTCGAGAACATACTTTGCGTACGGGGCTGTAGAGACGAAATTGAGACTGAACAATCCACCAAGGGACATCACTCGAAATCCAATTGAGTGCTTGAACCGTCCAGCGTCAGGTTTTGTGCTGCTAACTGGCGCTGCTCGCTTCAGTTCGAGTAGCGCAATCGGAATGATTTTTGCGGCAGCGCGTCGTTGAGTAACTTGCCACTCGAACCGTATACGTTCGACCCCCTCGACACGAGTATTGAACGTGTCGCCGACATTCGCCATTATGGTGTCGACGATTCTTCGATTTGAAATTCAAGAAGACATTCGTAAAGAAAAAGTCGTTGGTCTTGAAGCGCATGGACAGGCGACTGATTGACGGTGAACTTCTCACCGATAGCCACTTGCTGAATTTTTCTACCAGTCTGCGGATCAATCACAGTCACTGGCATCTCTGCGGTCACCCATGCTTCGATGACAGCATCAATAAGACAAGCAAATGCTTGGTCGCGGTCTTTACTCGTCGCGCTTCCTGGTGACATCAACCATGTGGACACTGTCCATATCGTCTTGCGGAATCCTGGGCCTCGTGAAGCAGTCCGCCGTTGGTTATCACCGATAGTCGCCCAAATGTACGCTGCTGGCCCTTTGAGTTCACCTGGATTCGGCGGAGAGATGTAGACTACTAGCGGCGATTTGTTCAACGGTGCTTCAAGTCCGTCAATAAGACTTTGTGCCTTCAGTTGGACAGTATTGACTCCCACTAGATGACTCGACGGTACGGCATCAAAATGTCTTTGATGTCTTTGAGAATTCCTGTACCAGGGTCACCAGTGTTTTGCGTCGAACCAGGTTGATTCTGAACGGTCGTCGCTGTAGCTCCACGAACAAGTGCTTGCATCGAGCAATGGAGAATTGCTGCCTGCTGAATTGAAGCGGGGAGAGCAGAGATGACAATTGGCTGAGATGCATTTCCATTGTGCGGATAGACAGTTCCTGGAGAAGCGAGTGTCGCAGTTCCAGGCCCAGATGTTTCACTCACTGCGGTGACAGCAACGAATTCAGTTGCGTTGCCGTCATAAATCCACATGCCTCGACCAGCGTCAGCAGACGTCATGCCAGTGCAGTCATCGACAAGTAACGACGTCGCTCCGATGTCAACCGAGTTGACGATACCAGCATGACTCCAACCGTTGACGTACGTGAGTTGAAGTCGAATGCCGCGACGCCCATTGAACCACGAAATGTAACCAGGAGTGATGTCAATTGCGGCAGAACCAGCCGCGGACTCGATTGAGATGCCACCAGAGATTGTCAGTCCCTCTTCTATGTACATTGCATTGAGAGGAATAGGCGACCAAGTCGGCCCAGCAGAGAGTGACGAAGTGTACTGCGCTCCGATGATTTGCGTGACTGGCCACCGCGAGACAAGTACTCGAACGAGACCGTTATTGTCGATTGTCACTCGATAGTTCGGAGCAAGAAATTCCTCAGTATCAATTGTCGACCTCAACGGTTGGTTGCAATAACCGTCAATCCACATCGATGCACGCCAACACATATTTGTTTGTTCTGCTAGTTGCGCATCAGGGTCCGAATCGAAATCAGGGATTGTGCTCCAGGAGATTCCAGTTGGAGCATTGATGAGAATCTCTGGAGTTACGTAAGGTGTGGCGATAAACCTATCCCTGTGCTCACTTGCTTCTTTCGCGTCTTCTCATCTCGTAAGCACCGTGGACAACGCCACTCTGCTTCTTCAGTCGACCATTTCAAATGCTTTTCACAACATGCAGCGTTGCAGGAACCGCAGTATCCTGTAACAAATCTGCCCGGCTTGGAACAAGCCGTGCACTTCTTACCCGGCTGCCCCACCTTGCGCGCCCTTGCCCCTAGCCGGACGTCCTGGTGAACGAACTGCCGCAGCAGCTTCGCGTGCTCGTGCTACAACTTCTTCTCGCGTGTACTGATTCATCTCGCGTTCCGCGTTTTCAGCATCGAGTCTTTCATCGTACGTGAGAGGAATTTGCCGTGGGTCACCGACCCAACCCATCTCGCGAAGTTTGGGTTCACAAACCGCGCAATCGACCTTCATGTGAGCTTCGTTCTTCGCCCTGACATGCGAATGGCCAGCGCCACCAACTGTCACTTCGTTTACGTCACTCTGTCCGTATACCGTCATTGTGTCTCCGTTGTCATTTTTCCGCCGCATTTAGGGCAGACCTTTTGCCATGACCAGCCAGTAAAAGGACATTTGGTGCAAATTGCGGTCCCTTCTTTAATGTGGCTGAAGCCAAGCGTTTGGCGAGTGATGACTCCTGCCGTCGCTAGAGACGACTTCATCGCTGCTCGTTCCTCTGCAGGACTGTCCAATACGACAGTACCGCTTCTCGTCGCGTCCAACTTTTTGCCGTTAGGAAGTTCGACTCCCATGCAACCCGGTGGGACAGTGATGGAACTCATAGTGCAATTATACAAAGGAAATGGCGCTGACTTTCGTCAGCGCCATTCCATTGTTTCCTAGGGGGTACTAGGAGTTCGTCCCCGTGGTACCAGCAACAGTCTGCTGAAGACCCTGAAGAACGCCGTTGTACTGCGGGGCGTAGTTGACGAGCGCTCCGTACATGTAGATGCTGTAACGGAACGACGCGTCAATCACCGGCCAGTTGATGGACAGGTAGTCCTGAACCATCACGTTCTCCCAGACGTTGGTCACATTCGACCAAGACATCGGGAGCGTGTAGGAGTTCAGGAACGCCGTGCCCTGAGTCAACCAGGGGTGAACGACGATGCGGACGATGCTGCGGGTGATGGGGTTCTGAATCTCAGAAACTGCGCCACCGGTCGTGATGCTACCGATGTCATTCTGAGTCAGGAACAAGCGGTAGTTCGTTGCTCCACCGGCTGCGATGACTTCCTCAGCCAGACGTGAGCTGTCCGAACCTTCCACGACCAATTCCGCTGGGTCCGCACGGAATCCACCAGTCGTCGACGAGTTACCAGTTCCCTTACCGTTCCACATCGCAGACAACGCGTTGAAGAGAACAGTGTGAGAAAGGGTCGCGCCAACGGACTTGTTGATGTACGAACCAGTGAAACCGGTTGGGTAAACGCTTGCGCCACCAGCCTTACCACCTGCGTGACCGTCAACAATCGAGAGCCAGCCCTCGTAGTCGTTGGCCGAAGAGGTGCCCGTGTCAGCAACGGGAGGGTTGGTTCCAGAAGTCGGAACTGCACCCTGAAGCGTAAACGTCGTGGCACCGACACCGGCGGCCATCAGCCAGAAGGCCGTGTTCGCGGGCTGCACTGAAGCAGCTTGACCGATGTAGATGTTGTAGTTGTACGCGCCGTTGACTGGAGCAATGGTAACGTCAACGACGTCACCATTGGCAGAGGCGACCAACGCAGCCGTACCGGTCACCGTGGTCTCACCAAAGTAGTTGAGAGCGGTGACAAGAACGAACAGGTCATTCGAACCGAGGCCGGAAAGCGCGACCTCACCCGAAGTTGCAGTTCGCTTGGCAAGCGTCGGTGTGGCAGGCGCCGTCAAAGCGGCGCTCGTACCCGACAGCAAGGTGTACTCCTCGCCGAGCATGAACTCCTGCAGCAACACCAAGTTGGCGAGTGCAGAGATGTCCTCGAAGCCCTGACCGGCAAACTGCGCGAGCCAAGACAGCGACTCACTCAGACCGAAGAACTTGTAAGGAATGTTCATGTCGACGGCTTGCTGAGCGCCAGCAGCCGGAAGGTTCAGCGGCCAGTTGCCGTTGATGCTTTGACCGTTCGGAATCTCAGAAATCGAGATACGTTGGGTCGCAACACCAGTCTGCGAACCGGAAACGCCGGTGACCAGCTTCGCACGGTGCGAAGTACCCTGACCAGCGACACGCGGAACCTTGTTGCGGAGAGGCGAGTACACCGGGTAGATGAGTCGCGACGGCGCAACGAGGTCGAACGGAACAAAGCCGGACGACAACGGACTCGACAACGTGATGTTCTTTCCAAGTTCGGAAGACAGCAAGGAGTTGAGTTCGCCGACGAGGGCGCTGTAGCCGGGGTTGGCACCTTCAGTGAGGAAAAGACCAAACTGAGAAGTGAACGCCGGGTTGATGCTCTTGCGGACCGATTCCGGGTTCGTGTACGACTTCTTGATAGAAGCGCGCAGCGAACGTTCAGCCTCGAAAGAACGCTTGAAGATTTCGCCATCGTCACGTAGTGGCTCATTGCCACCAATCTTGGCAAAACCAGCGCCCTTTACAAGGTCCGGCATACGGCCCGAAATCATGTCAGATGCGCCGGAGTACCGACCTGCATCTTCAATGGTCTCGTTGATAGTTGTTTCCAGAAACCTCCTGAGTTTCTTGTAGGGTCTAGCCGCTTACTGATGCAGGCGCGAGCGCCGCACGTTCGAGCAACTTGGACAGTTCGTTTTCAGCACGCAGACGAAGTTCTGCATTGCCTGACTTCTTGAGTTCCGTGAGGTACTCGATTTGGTCCTTGACGTCTGCATTCGCGACCTCGCGGAGTCTATCCGCCTCTGTGGCCACGGCTTGCTTTTCAATTGCTCGCTCGAATCCAACGCCACCCCTCATTGGGGCCTTGGCAGGGTCCGGTTCGCTACCGATTTTCTTGATGTCCGCCTGTACTTCACCGACAACCTTGTCGATGTCCTGGAACTTGTCACCAAGGTGCTTGACAACGATTCCTTCAATGATTGCATTGAGAGCATCGGTGTCGAGAAGAATTTCGCCTTCAGTCGTCGTGACGGCCTTGAGAACTGAAGGGTCTGGAGTGGCTTCGATGACATCATCGTCATCCTTGTCGTTCTCGAGTTCAGCGAGAAGCGCACGAGCCTTTTCAATCTTCCTGGCTCGCTTTTCAGCCTTCTTTTCCTTCTTCTCAGCCTTCGACAGTTCCGGCGTTGCGGCCGCGGCAACCGAGCGAATGCTTCCGTCAGTGTTCAGACTTTCGACTCCACCGCCAGAAAATCCAGCTCCCTGGTCGAGCGAGCAAATCGTCGGATACGCTGAAGCGATGTGGTCGTGAAGAGCAGTCGTCGCGTTGAGGACTGTGTCCGCTGTTGCAGCAGCGATTTGCTGTTGCGCAGTCTTCGTCGAGGACGGGTGACTTCCGCCATTCTCTGGCGAAGGAGATTCGCGACCGTCCGTAATCGGACCGCTCGTGAAGTCATCAGCATCGATGTCGCTGTTCGCGGCAGGAATTCGAGGCGAACCAGACGGCATCGCAGGAACTCGACCTGCGGAGAGATATGAACGCGTGAACTGTCCAGGTGTGATGCTGCCGGGAGTCGGATGCGCCGTCGGATACTCATCCGAGAATGCTTTGTTCACTGTCGCGTGCGCGTCAGCGATTTCCGAATCACCAACCGTGGTGAGCATCTGCGCAGCGCCGACAGCGCCAGCGAGTTCAGCCAACTGATGCGGGTCGCTCGAGTCGGCCAGCGTACTGAGCAACGTACGAATGACTGCCGGCTCGAGAAGTGCCTTGTAACCCATCTTCTCCACCGATGGGTGACTCGCAGCAATGACGGTGGGAGAATAGGCGTCACAAAGGACGTCGTGTGCCCGACGAAGCGCATACGCCACGCCGTCAACGGTCTTCTTGACGTCGTCATCAGAATCATCGTCGTCGTCTGAATCATCAGAATCGTCATCGCTGTCGTCGTCAGAATCGTCAGAATCGTCAGAATCATCAGAGTCGTCTGAATCATCCGAATCGTCGTCCGAATCATCAGAGTCATCCTTTTTCTTCTCGACTTCAGAACCGTCATCAGACTTTTCGACATCAGATTCAACAACTGCGCACTTCATGCACTTTGAACCGTCAGGCATGGTACCGCTTCCGCCACAGTCGGCGCAAGGAGCGGCCTTAGTCGCTTCAGGTTCGACAGTTTTGTTGACGCAATCGGGGCAATCCATGTTGCCGTCCTTGATCTTGCCACTGCCTCCGCAGGTTTTGCAGTCCGGGTCTCCAGCCTTTGTAACTTCTGCAGCGGTTCCACTGATTCTCTTGGCCATAAGCCCCTTCTCGTCTGTTTGGTACTGCACAATTGAACCGATTGCCGTCAACGTCTTTGCTATCTTATTTATCTCAGACTTCTTGCGTTTGATGATACTGAACGCAGAAACTGGATTCGCTGGAAAGTCCACAATTGAGACTTCCGAGAAGATGCCGTCGATGACTCGGCCGTTCTTTGCGATTTTGTCTCGAATGATTCGAGGTCGTGAAACGCCGACACTGAAAGCTTTGTACACACCAGTCTTGGTGAGGTGAACAGCACCGGGCTCAATGATGTGAGCCTCAAGGTAGACACCGTCAGGACGAGTGGCATCGATGAGAAGACCATTGCCAGCAGGCGGCAAGTCTGTCGAGTGCATTTGGCGAACGTTCTTCCAAGTGTTCTGCCAGAGAGTGAGACCCTTTTTCGAGAAGTCCAAGTCGATGATTTGGTCGTCGAGGTCAAGGTTGTCGCTGGTGCAAAGTCCACCAACGATGACAGTGCCATCGGACTGGACTTCCATTTTTGTGATGGGCACACCGAAGTAAACTTCTTCGGCGCCGGCTTCGACCGGTACATCAACTATATGAGCCAGAAATCTCCATGTCCGGGTACCTTAAGCATTGTGTACTTAGAAACTCATATTACTACATGGAACATTTCTTTTTTGCTACTCAGCGAAGAGTTCGCTTACTGGAGGTTGGCTGGACCCGACTAACTTCGCATCCGTGAACGTGTCAGTACGGCCGTCGGTCACGACATCGTCTAGCGTCATGCCAGGAAGCAAGTAGTTTTTGCCGTGAAACACAAAATCTGGTGTGTCACTACGACATGTGTTCACAACTGCCCAGAAAAATGATGCGGCAATAGAAGCAGGATTGTCGTACGACACTTCAAGAGAATCAATCGGTGGAAGTAACGCGATCGGACTAACCGACATTTTGAAATTGATGTCGTAGTTGACGAGACTTTCGATCTCTGGATCACTACATTTGAATTCGCCAAAGGTTGCCAACTCGCCAATAATTGGAGTTCTGTTGTCTTCAAATGAAACTGTTGCGGACCAACGAAGTTCGGTCATTGCGTTTTCTTCCTATCTCTTCCGCCAGCAAGAGCGACCATTCCGAGCATGAATGATTTGTAGTCGGGATCTTCTCTCGTTTGAACCTTATCCGCATAGAGGCCTTCCATGCCCATTGAACCTATTTCCCAGTTGCCTCTACCGCCGTAGTATCTGCCAGAATATGCAGATTTGAAAGTGTCAGGGTCACCCTTATCACGACCGCTTCCAACTGATTTGGTCTTGTACTCGTTTGGGCAACGATCTCGCCAGTACGCTTCTTCGAGAGTAGAAACATCTCTAGTTGATGTTTCAATTGCGTGCATCAATTCATGAACTGTCGTGCTCACTCGTGAGTCAAACGGCTCTTTAACATCACTTAGTGGTTTCCCAACTTTGAGTTCAATGTAACCACCGTTGTTGTAACTTCTACCTGTGCTGGAAGTTGTATTGACTCTCAGTGATTTGATGTTTTGCAACCAGTCAACAGGAAGCATCGTAGCCGCTCGTCCAACTAGTTCTTTACCGAAGTTTGCGTACTTTGCGTTTCCTACTTTGTCGTACGTCCACCTTCCAGCACTACTGTAAAGCACATTTGTCCCGAACGAGTTGATGTCTCCAAGCGGACGAAGTTGGCCGAGAACAGCAAATGTCACTGCCTGTCGAACTTGAGCGATCTGATCTTTGGTGCTTTGACCAGCTGTACTTGAAGCGATTTTTTCTTTTACAGCATAGTACGGCGCGTAAGCGTCTTTCACACGTTGAATTGTGTCTTCTGTGACTAGACCAAGTTTGATCTTGCCAGGCATCGGAGTACCGTCACGAAGCAAATTGTTGTACGCCATTCGAGCATCATACCCATTTGTGGCACGAAGACCGGCGTTAGCGCTCATACTAAGTGAAATGCCAAGATCTTTAAAACCTTGCTTATTTGCTTGATATAAGTCGTACATTGACACATGCCCGCCGCTAGGAAGCACAAGTTCCGACATGTAGGGATTATACATGTATCGTCCAGTGACTTCTTCCATTGCTGATCCAGATGCGGCCGTGTTTACAATTCGTGCATTGGTAACGTCTACTGCAGTTCCACCAAGTTGAATTGTTGACGTGCCGCCAGCAGAAAAATTATATGCAGTTGAAGTTTTTGCACTTTCATGCAATCCTGCCTTAAATGCGTCGATATCACTTTGCTTAATTTCGTATAGCGTATTGCCGGCACCATTACCAATACTTTGCGCGTGTTGTCCTACGCCTATATTCTCAAGCGCTTGACCAATTGCTGCTGTCGTTTTGGTAGCAAATCCGTTTTGATAATCTACAAGAAATCTAGCTTGTGCATCTCTGAATTCTGGAGTTGTTCGAGTACTCTGCAATTCATTTGACAATCGCATACGTTCAAGTTGATCTGCTTTTTCATCACCAGATGATTTGATGTCAAGACGACCGAGTTCACGATCAACAAGACTATCAATTGTCGAACTGATCTGCGCACCGAATTTCCGAGTTGATGTCATTGCATCTGCAGCACGATTCTTCATCTGCGCTTCTCGTTGCGATATATCACCACGCATCTGCGCAAGATTACGTGCTTTCAAGTCTTCGTTAACTCGAGTTTGCGCTTCTTTCATTTGCCCACGAAGTTCTTTCGTGTCTTCTTTTGTAATGCTAACTCTCGGTCCGGTTTCTTCCTTTGGTGGCGGAGTGGCAATTCCAGATCCACGAGAGATGAGTGCCACCGTCTTGCGGCCAGAGATGTCAAACTTGACTTGCTTGCCAGTCGCATCAGTGGCTGTGATACGAGTGTACTGATTATTCCGTGGTTGCGGCTCGGTTGAAACGACCGTAACGACTCCAAGTCGTGCATGCTCAAATGTGTCACCAGCAACTAACTGTGGAACTGGCCGCAATTCCGGCGGACCGCTGTCTCCACCGCTTGTCCAACGACCGTGATAATCTCGTTCTTCGTCATCGTCATACTTGAGAAGTTTCTTCGGAGCATGCAGTTCTTCTGGTTGCTCAGCCAATTCCGAGTCGGGGTCAAAGTCGTCAGGAAACCACTCACCTCGAGAGTTCCGTTCCTCATCTTCAGAGTATTTGACAACTCGAGGTGTCCATCCGAATCGAATGATATTAGGCAACCAGACATCAGAGCGGAGTTGAATTGCTTCCACTACTGAATCTCCAGGATAACCTCATTGTCTGTGATGTCAGTGACGAGCATCTCTTGACCTGGTGTGAATTCGTTTGACAAAGCGTTCTTGACTACAGCGACTACCGTTGCATTGGGTCGCGTTGTCGAGAAGACAATGACATCGTCATCGTAAACCAAATCACCAATTTGAAGTGTCGTGAGCATCGACGGGTCGAGTGCTTTGTACAACTTCTGTGCATCTTCATGCTGCATAGCAACGGCATACTGACCCAGATGGTCATTTCCGGCCCCAACGTACGCTGCCGCAGTATGAATACCCATCTCTCGAAGAGCATTGACCCTGTGGTTACCGTCGACTACCTCATTGCCTTGGAGGGTCTTCACAATCACGAGTGGTTTGATTCCACCGCCGTTGCCAATCTTGTCCTTGATGGCAGCGACTTTCTCGTCATTCGTTTCGAGTGTTGGCCGCGCGAGAACAAGGCTACTCACGTCGACTTCAGGATCGTACGTCCATGTTGCATCCTTCACCCAAGCAATCGAATCTTTCGTGTATTGTTTGGCGAGGTAGCCGTAGACCAAGTCCTCAATGTCAGATGCCTTCAGAAGACTTGGCACTTCAGCCGCTGCCAGGTTACCACCAGGCGCGAATCGCGTACCCGGAGTGCCGAACTGAGCATCACGAGCGGCCATACGGTCCGCGGCGCCTGGACTGATGTCAGCGACAGAAGCGATGTCGGCATTGCGAGCATCAATTGACCGCTGGTCATCTGACGCTTCTTGCGCTTGTCGTTCTGGGTAGAACTGGTTAGAGATGTCACTGAACGGATTGTCTGCAGTGATTGTCCCTGCAGCATCGCCATACTCGAGAGTGCAACGACAATTCGCTGCTCCATCGCAGAATTCTCCGAATCCACCATCTCCGGGCCAGCAAGGTAGACTGTCCAGTGTGTAGACTTGACCGTCGCGGTCTGCGCAAAGTTCACACGGGTCTTCGTTGTTGACGTGCCAAGTGATTCCGTATGCTGGCGGAACAGTTCCGTCATCTGTCGGAGGAACGTCGCTGCTGTTGCCAAGTTGTCCAGCGCCAATCGCGTCGTCAACCAGCATCCCGCCTGCGACTAGCGCAGCGAGAGCAGACAGCGCGAACATCCCATTACCGCTGTCATTGGGCGTCGCATCAGCAGAGTACAAGTCGTTAAGAGCGCCGTAGTCTCCCATATCACTCGGGTCATACGGGCCGACATTCGGATTCGGACCACGAAGTGGACTGGAAAGTACCGTCAATCCGTATCCCTGCTCGTAAGCTGGGACGAGAGAACTCGCGTAGAGATTGATGCGGTTGTTCAACTGCGCTTGAGTCGTTCCACCCTTGATGTCTTGAGCAAGACCAGTCAAGTACCCTCGCTGCTTCTCAGCCCGTTGCTCAGCGAGGAATCGGAAGTCATTCGGTCCGATGGGGTTGATGCCGTTGTACGAAGTAACAGCGTCTTGCGCCGCAGCGTTGAATGCAGCGTGGTATCCCTGCTGCAGAACTTGAGTACCACCGTCAATGAATCCAAGCATCCCAACGTCAGGATTGTCGATTTGAGCCGCAAGGTCAGCAAGTCCGGTAGAGACATTCGAAGCGATACCCTCAATCGTGTCAGCCCGACGTTGAACTCGCTGTTCGCTCTTGACGAGGACACGACCAGCAGAAATCGCCTTCTCAACACTTGCCGTCATGTTGTAGACAATGCGAACTTTTTCGACCACATCTTCAGAGAGGAACATCGAGTTCCAATTGTCAATCGGCCTCCGCTTCTTTAGCGCACGTCGCAGACCATCAAGTTCATTCAGCGAAGCGATTTCAAGAGCTTTCGACTGCTTCCTAGGCTTTTTCTTGCTTCCAGCAGTGAGCGGTGTACTTGAACCCGCAGCGGGCGCGGAGACCGAAGGTGCCTTCGCGCCACTTGCTGCTGGCCGTCCACCCGCACCTGGCGTTCCTGCTGAGGCGGGGGAGGATGCTGGGCCGATGACCGTCGGAGCAGAATTGGCGCCTGACGGAAGTTGCGCAGGAAGTGGAGTACTCGCGGTTGAAGGAGTTCCGCCGTTCGCTGCAGCGTCCGCAACTGGAGCACCGAGTTGAGCGTCCGCGGCAGCTGGAGCAATGAGACCGAGACTCGTGAGTCCAGTCGCTGTGGCAAAGACCGGATCACTTGTGAGTGGAAGTCCCCATGGCGGCATTCCGAGCTGCGCTCGAGCTTCATCAATTGAAAGAACACCAGTTCCAATGAGGATCTCCATGTTGCTAGCTTGCGTTTCTTCATCGGCTGTCTCTTCCAAACCGACCCAAACCCATTGCATGTCATCTTGTCCACAAATGTCTTGAAGAATATGATTGAAAATCGCATTTTCAAGCCATTGAAGCATCGGTTTCAACGACGTTCGTCGGTTGATGTCAGAACTTTCTTTCGCCATTGCGCCAGCTGCACTCGATGCTTCCGATGCAGATTTGCCGCCGCCAGACATTCCAATTTCACCCGGCATCACGTTGTACGCCATTGCAACCATCTGTACGACCGTGTAGTCAAATTCATCAGTAAGAGAAAGCGGCTTTTGTGGTTTTGTGTCAGAACCACGAGGAAGAACGATAATCTTATGCTTCCAGGCTTGGTCACCAGCAATAGCGTTCAAAGTGTCTTGCAACTGACGAATCTGTTGCGGAGTACTGATGTCATCACCCGGGATGACGAATTGGCCAGGGATTGAACCTTCGCTGAAGAAGTCCAACTGGAATTGCTGGCGCCGAAGACCAGTCATCACTGGAACGATTGCGCGTTCAATGCCAGGAAATCCGTACGGAGTCCACGTCCGTCGAGTGTATGGAAGATAGAGAATCTGGTCGGCGTCATATTCCTCTACTGGGTCATCCATCTGGTCGATGTCTGACTCCAGGATGATGTCCATGAGGTCCACTCGCGGAATGCCGTAGAGATATTGCTGATACGCGACTTGCGGCGGCCGAGGAGTGCCGCCGCGGATGTCGAGCATCGGACGAATCGTCGTACCGTCAAGTACTTCAATCGCTGCCAGGTTCGAACCGAATAGACCCTTGTTACGGAGACGTGGCGGATGCAAGTAGAGCGTCAGTGCATCGACAACGAAAACGTCTTCAAGAAGCGCCGACATCCAGCCAGAGAAGTCGTGGTAGTTTGGGTCAGGTCGCTTGAAGAACTGAAGCGCTTCGTCTCGACGGTCCTGGAAGTCTTGATGCTTGTCTGGGTCATCTCGCATGTCTCTCGATGCACCGTCCGTTGGTATGATGTCCCAGTCAAGACCGAGAATCTCTTCCTTGCGGACTTGGATGCAAGCGCGAACCACAGAGTACATGTCCGCATACGCGCGAAGGTTCGCGAACGAGACGAGCTTGAGACCTTCACTACCTGGTTGACCAGTCGGCATATTCCAGGCGATGGGATACTGCATCCGCCTTGGTTCAGGGCGGTCTGCTCCGTCTTGCGGAGCATCAATGCCCATTGGCACTGGAGGCGCCAATGGACCGAATGCTCCAGATGCGAAGACATCCCATGCGCGTGGAAGTGCTTTGCCGTAGGAAATTCCGAAGTTCCACTCGTTGTACTGTTGCATCACACTTCCAGCACCGTAGTTCATTGGCGCTGGGCCGTTTGCTCCTACGCCGCCGCTTTGCGCAGCAGCACGTTGAGCATTAGCTCGTGTCTTCAGACCTCGTACAAGCGAATCGGCCAGAAACTCCTAGTTATTCAGCGTCGGGCTTGGAACCCTTTGACTTCTTCTTGCCGTCGTCCTCTTCGGCTTCAGCTTCAGTTTCAGGCTCGGGTCCGTCGACCGCGGGCTCGTCAGCATTGCTATCGGCCTCTGGGTCACTTTCCGCTTCTGGTGGGTCAGGGACCTTGGTCTCTTCCTCGAATGCTTCGACTTCGTCAATCGTGGGCGGATTCTCTTCGAGTTCCGCGTTGACGAGGTCAAGCGCATCGCGAACGGCCGGAAGTACCTGATAGGGCGGGTAGTCACCGTTCAACTTGTTCACAGCATTTTCCAATGCTGCCTTTACTTTGAGCAAATTACTCACTTATCTCCTCTTTCTTTACTCTGTCATCTTCAGGCCACAAAATATTTGTGGCATCCCACTGACCATCCTCAAAGAATTCCACTTCAACAAGTTGATTTTTATCAAAAATCATCCGTTTTACTCGTGGGCATGCGCGAAGATGAACACCACCGCAATGACTGCATTGTTGTTTGGCGAACTCTTCCCATGTGAGCGATTCTATAACTGTTTCTTCGTTAGTTTTGCTTGCTTCACGTCGTATGAGTTTGCTCATTGTTTACGCCGTGCTTCACTAATTTTTTGCCGAGTTGAAATTGATACTACATGACCCATACGACTTTCGCTTATCTTTTTTCTCACGTCGTCAGTAACTATTTTTCCTGCATGTATATCACCAATTTTTTGTCGAGTAATAACAGATACTTCATGTCCTTTAAGACTTTTGCTTATCTTCATTCGAGTTTCAATAGACAAAACAGTACCTCTGCGACTTTTACTTATTTTCTGTCGTCGTTCTTCAGAAAGATGAGTACCTGGTAAAGTAGACGGCCATGACGCCTTTGGTGCTTTTTTATTTAAGCATTTTCGTACGTCAATTGCTTGAAATATTTCAAACCAGTGCTGTTCACGATCAATAACATCATCTAAACCAGTTTCTAAAATTCTAAATGTAAATTGAACATCTAATATATTCTTAAATCCATCAGCGCCTTTACCTGCGATATGTTTTTGAAATCGTTTTTCTGCAGATGAATTTCCTGAAGCGCTACCAACGTACCAGTATTCATCATTTTCAACTACGTAGATTTCATAGTGAGCGATGGTCATCAATAGTCAATCTTCGCGTTGCAATGCGGGCATGCGGTGCGACCTTCCTCCACAAACGAACGTTTGCAGCTTACACATTCAAGAACACCGTACGCGGCGTTCCAATCGAGAAAGACTGGAGCGCCAAATGAAAGCACGAGAGAGTCAGCACGGTCTGGCGAGTCTAAACCACGCTTTTTCATCTCATCTTTACTTTCACAGAGAATTCGACCACGTGAATCGACTTTGAACTGAAGACTCGCTAACTCAGAGAGCAAGTCTTCGTCTTCCTCATCAATGTCGAGTTCGCCACGCTCAAGAACTTCGCGAAGGTTCCAGTACCATTCAGCGCGAGCGTTAGCGAATGTGACGTAATCATGGGGTCGAGCAGACGCAATCATCGCAAAGACGTTTTCTCCGTCTTCACTCAACCGGTCGTAGACTCCACCGCCGACTCCGACTGTGTCAATAGCCGTCAGTTCAGCCTTGTACGTCTTGATATAGCGACGAACGAGACCGGCTGTTTCCATTGTGTCATTTCCAATTGCGCTGTGGATGATACGAGCCCATCCACCTCGACGAATAGAAATGACTGTGCGGTCACTGCCGAATCGAGCAACGTCTACACCAATAGTCGCATGTTCGATTTCTTCTTCAGTCGGTTCAATCGTCCGCCGTGCAGCGTCAAACAGTTGATTAAGAGGAAGAAGCGCAGTTGCGCTCTGTTGAGGAAACTCTCCGAGAACCTTTGATTGCCAGAACGGATGATTCTTTCCCCACTTCTTCTCTTTTTCTGCTACCCACGTCTTCGAAATGAGAAGTTCGCTGACTTCTTTAGAAACGGGTTCACCAGTAAAATTGGGAGAATCATACGCACTGATTTTGATTTTGTTCCAGTCAGTGTTTGTCTGACAGACTTTCGCAAACTCCGTCGTTGGGTCGTCAGGGTTTCCGATGGCGAGAATGCGGGATGCTTCGTTAGGAATCAATGTGTCGGCAGCATCCCAAAGCGATTCAGGGACACCACATGCCTCATCTAGGACAACCAGTACGTACCGTGCATGGATACCTTGGAATGCTGTCGGAGAATAGTCGCTAGGCTTCCGACCGAAGCCAACGAGTTCTTTTCCAATCTTCCATTCTGTCTCGTTCATTGTACCGATGAGATTGCCTTTTGCATG